>OIER01000116.1_pt1 | contig 86982 bp, 87 predicted proteins | sample 1581801 | NCBI WGS metagenome assembly OIER01 (sample SAMN03281006, study PRJEB24777) | human gut metagenome | isolation source: fecal sample PR165 from 1 month old male Malay infant, vaginally delivered... | reverse complement strand
AAACACCGTAAGCCAGGACAGGGAAGGGAAGACAGCTACGGAAAACACAGGACGAGGTACGCAGCACACACAACTGAGTTAGCAAAAACAGATGCCAATGCTACCACTCTTGAAAAACTTTAGGAAGAAAAAAGCAGCATAGACACATCCGGTATTCACCCCGCACTAAAAGAAACACACTTCGTGGTAGCATGTGATGTAACCAACCCTTTCTACGGTCCTGACGGAGTGGCATATATCTTTGCACAACAAAAAGGAACCGATCCTAAAATGGTGCAAAGGCTGGATGAAGGCATGCAATCATTAGCCGAAGTTATAAAGAAAACGACAGGAAAAGATATCACGAACTACCCCGGTGCAGGTGCAGCCAGAGGCATGGGTGGCGGACTGCTGGCTTTTTTTAACGCAGAGCTAAAACCGGGAACAGAATTATTATTGAAAGCCATCGACTTCTCCGAGAAAATAAAAGGAGCAGACCTCATTATTACGGGCGAGGGAAAAGCAGACCGACAGACAGCTATGGGAAAAGTTCCATACAGGATACTAAAGGAAGCACAAAAAGAACATATCCCCGTTATTGTACTGGCAGGCAGTATAGAAAACCTGCCGGAATTAAACAAAGCGGGATTCAAAGGTATATTCTCTATAGCCCCCGACCCCATCACCCTGGAGAAGGCAATGGAACCGGAGTTTGCTAAAGAAAATATCACCCGGCTGGTTTCCCAACTCTATTCAGTTATAACTAGCTTCGGCTAATTTGCAAGCCTTTGTCGGACAAAGCCATATCAACGAAACGGGCACAACTGTTGGGTGGGTTCTGAGCAAGAATACTTCGAATACGTATAGCAGCCTCAGGATCTTTAGCCACCATATAAAGATAGCCTCCTCCCCCCGCACCTGGCAATTTATATCCCAGGCAATAATCATCAATCCGGCGAATGATAGCCTCAACTGCCTCGGGATTAGTGCCGGGATCCAACGCTTGGTTCAGCTTCCAGCTTTTACCAACCAAACGCCCCATTTCATCGAAATTCCCACGCTGAATGGCTTCGTACAAGTCAAGAGCATGCCCCTTCATACCGCCAAGTATAGACAAATGCTCTGTGGAGTTGAGGAACATGCTACGCACGATTTCAGCTAAAATTCCTTTGGCTGTACGGGTAATTCCCGTGTAATAAAGCAAATGGCACTTCTGATATTCGCCACCTGTAAACAAATAATCGGGCAACCAGCGCACTAATGGACTCTGATCCATACCTGCATGGGTCTGCAATAATTTCACACCACGAAGCACACCTCCGTATTGATCTTGCCACCCCCCGCCGGTAGTCAGCAACTGTTCCAGAATAAGCGTACGGTTACATATCTCGTTCTTATCCCAGTTCAGCCCGCAAAAATCAGAGATTGCCCCCAGCACAGTCGATGCAAGAATAGAACTTGTACCCAGACCGGAGCCCGCAGGAATCGCAGAAAGCAGAGTAATTTCCATTCCGGAACCAAACGCCTTCAACTGCTCTTCCAGTGAAACATACGATTCGGTGGAAAAGCCCGGCTGGAAACCTGCCAGCACCAATGCCGCTTTAGGTATAGAGAATGGGGAGCCCACTTGCATGAAACCTCTTACCTCCCCATAAGTTGTAACCACTTCCATAGCGCCTAAGTCTATAGAACGAAGGATTATTTTATATTCCCGACAAGGTTTCACGTAAACTTGTAAAGGAGGCTGCCCGTTCAACTCAATAGCAATATTCACCACATTCCCCCCTTCATTCAAGCAATAAGGTGGAGTATCCGTCCACCCGCCGGCCAGATCAATACGGACCGGACTGCGCCCCCAGACAATCTGATCAGAGTACACTGACAAATGCGGTTGCTGCCTCTTGGCTAAAGCCGAAGCAGTAAGTCCGTCGCGCATCAAACGAAAAGCCTCATTTTCATATTCCCGATAAGCCAGCCCCTTAAGCTGCTGCACCCGGGCACGGAACATATTGTCACTGATACGTGTCATCAACGGAGCCGATTCTGATAAAGGCTCAGGCAACGACAGGTCATACCGGGCAAATTCTCCGGCAGCATTCTCCAAATTGAGCTGATAAAAGACACTTCGTTCATAATTATGCGCCAATGCCGGCCAATTCTTTATCCGGAAAGCTTCACGCTGTTCTGCCAGACGGTAAAGATTAGAATAAGCGGATATATCATCAGCAGACAATTTACGACAGCGTTGCCATATTTCTTTTCCTTGCTGTAATACCGGTTCAGAAACCATCCAGCGCATAACTGCTCCCAATTCCTCTACAGATGAGCAAACCGGAAACAAACGCGCGGCCTGCAAGTCGTGACCGTTTTCTATTTCTTCCACCGAAATGCCGCGCACAGCACACCACTCACCTACAGACATTCCTTGATAATATGTTTCTTCCTTGGCCAAAGATCCCTTGAAAGTATCATTGAAGCCGTATGGACGCGCTACATAGCCCGATTCTCCAAAAGGAACCACATCAATACACACACCAGACGGAACCTCCAAGTTCCAATTATTAACGGGAACACCTGTTATGATAGTCTGGTGATGGATATTCCATCCTGCTCCTACACAACTGTTCTCTATCCATATTTCCGAATTTTGTGAGGTAAGTTGATAACCTACCTCAGCATTCTGAACAAACATGGCCGGATGCGGTTTTACCTTCTTGTGCATAATCTCCCGCTGGTCGTTTACCAGATTTTGTACAGCCAATGTAGAAGAAATAAGTTCACGACTGGTTCCGTAATGATAAAACTCCCCTCCAGGCAACGGCAGAATAGCCACACTCAGCTTGTTAAGCTCATCGTCCATCATACGCGGATGCTCTCCCAATGTAAGTCCGAAATCAGAATACATGTCATAATAAGAGAGTTTTCCTTCCTTATAAGATCGTTTTACCAACAGACTAACCGCACGGTCACTTAACAGCCAAATTCCGATATCCATCAGAAAAAGATGGGTTTGCATTAATTTCCCCAATTCCTCCACCGAAGGTTTTTGAAGCATGAAATCAAGCTTATCGGGAGTGACTCGTGAAGAAACAAAAACACCATGGTTCTTTGCCAGATTAGGATCTACCCATAAACCGTAACACACCACATCCGCATCAGGAATAGTCTGAAGCGGTTGGCCCGCACGGATATAAACATCCCCACTTGCAATCAATGTATGAAGAGAAGACGGAGCTTTCTCCATGATTTGTTCATATAAAGGGAGCTGGAGGGAAAGCAGATTTTGTGACAGCCGTTGTCCTCTGGCCCACCGGAATACAGGAATGGGGGTAAGAATTTTGCCGGATGGCGCATATCCGGGCAAACGACGACTCTGCCCGCCTGCATGAAGTAAAATACGTTTTTCTTTTCCCAACCAAGTAAGAAAATCGCTGTCAGGAGTCACTTTCTGATGACAAGCCTCCAACAGCCATGCAGTCCCCCCACCTGATCCCAGCTTACTGCCTATAGGATCGGAAGTACAAAACCACTCTGTCCGGTCTGCTTTCTCTATATCATGAAAACATTCCACCAGATTAGGGGGAAGGGATAATAATTTTTTCATAGCACATCTTTATTTTATTGCACACAAAGATGATTATTTTCCCCTAATAAGCCAAAAGATGAGACATGAATTTTAATCAGTAAATTCAAAAACACGCTCATCCAATGACATCACTTCCTTAGAGCCCGGTTGTGCAACAGGCACACCGAATGGCATCTGCGCTACCAATTTCCAATCACCAGGCAAATTCCAAGCTTTACGTACTTCATCATCAATCAGCGGATTATAATGTTGCAAAGACGCCCCCATTCCTGCATCTTCCAGCATGGTCCAGACTGCCAACTGATGCATAGCATCGGTCTGCTCTGCCCAGATAGGGAAATTATCTTTATAAGTGGGGAAACTTTCCTGCAAAGAGCGAACGATAGCCATATCTTCAAAATATAGAATAGTACCATATCCACAAGCAAAACAGCCATCAATCTTTTCTTCGGTCTTGCCAAATACCTCAGCCGGAACCCGCTCACGCAAGACATTTTTTACAATGTTCCACAACTTTTCATGCGCCTTACCTGTTAATAACGCAACACGGGTGGTTTGAGAATTGAAAGCTGAGGGGACAAATTCTACAGCAAAACGAATTAAATCTCTTATTTCTTTATCAGACAATGTCGATTTGTTTTCGATCTGATAAAATGTACGACGGGCTTTCAGAGCCTCTTTAAAACTTTTTGTCATATAATACAACGTATTTATAGGTTATTATAAATGAAGAACAAACAGGCAGCAAAAGATGTTCACTTTTTTTGCTTTTTTCAATGCAATAACCTATTTTTGTTAGCTAATTATTAACATTAAAAACAACACATTCAATGAAAGATTTTCTAAAATTTACGTTTGCCAGCGTTATCGGCGTCATTCTGGCAGGCGTAGTGTTCACTATACTAGGGATTATCACTCTGGTTGGCATAGTCGCATCATCGGATACTGAAACGGTGGTGAAAGACAACTCTATCTTCGTACTCGACTTTAAAGGCAGTCTATCCGAACGCGTACAGGAAAACCCACTCCAACAACTTTTGGGGGAAGAATTTGAGGCATACGGTTTGGATGACATTCTAGCTTCTATCAAGAAAGCAAAAGACAATGACAAAATCAAGGGTATTTATATCCAACCTTCTTATCTGGAAGCATCATACGCTTCCTTAGAGGAAATACGCAATGCATTACTGGATTTCAAAGAAAGCGGTAAATTCATCGTTGCTTATGCAGACCAATATGCACAGAAGATGTATTATCTTTCCAGCGTGGCCGATAAAATAATTATCAATCCGCAAGGAAGTATCGGATGGCACGGAGCAGGCATGCAACCTGTTTTCTTCAAAAATCTGGTTTCCAAACTAGGACTGGAAATACAAGTATTCAGAGTGGGTACTTACAAATCAGCCGTGGAACCGTTTATCGCTACAGAAATGAGTCCGGCCAACCGCGAACAGATGACCGAATGTCTGGAATCTGTCTGGAATCGTATTCAGGCAGATGTATCCGATTCACGACACATCCCGACAGATACTCTGAATGCTTATGCAGACCGATATATGGATTTTTGTCAGGCAGAAGAATATGTTCAATGCGGACTAGCAGACACCTTGATGTATAAAGATGAAGTTATTTCCTATCTGAAACAATTAAGCGGTCGTGACGAAGACGACAAGCTGAACAGTCTTTTCATAGAAGATATGATAAACGTCAAGAAAAATGTGCCCAAAGACAAAAGTGGAAATGTAATAGCCGTATATTATGCATACGGTGAGATTCTGGATGCTCCCGGCAGTTCCACAGAAGATTGTATTGATGTACAAAAGATGTGTAAAGGCCTGCGCAAATTACGTGATAACGATGATGTAAAAGCTGTTGTATTACGCGTCAACTCACCGGGTGGCAGCGCATACGGTTCAGATCAAATATGGCGTGAAGTAGTAAGACTGAAAGAGAAAAAACCGGTAATCGTTTCTATGGGAGATTATGCTGCATCAGGAGGCTATTACATTTCCTGCGCTGCAGACCGCATTTTCGCTGACCCGACTACGCTGACTGGTTCTATCGGCATATTCGGCATGATGTATTCAGGTGAGAAACTGTTTACTGAAACTTTAGGATTGAATTTTGATGTAGTGAAAACTAATAAAATGGCAGATCTGGGTGCCAGCCTAGGTCCTATTCTTACCCGTCCATTAAACGCATCAGAACAAGAATTGATGCAGAATTATGTCAACCGAGGATACAAGCTATTCGTAAGCCGTTGCGCCGAAGGTAGAAAAATGTCTACAGAGGCTATTGAAAAAGTAGCTGAAGGCCGTGTATGGACCGGTGCTATGGCCAAAGATCTCGGTTTGGTAGATGAACTGGGAGGTATAGACAAGGCATTAAATGCCGCCGCCACCCAAGCCGGCATAGAAAATTACAGTATTATCGGCTATCCCGAAAAAGAAAATATTTTCGCAAGTTTGCTGGGCAATCAGAAAAAACATTATGTAAACAGCGAAATCAAAGAATATTTGGGAAGCTATTATAACAGCTTCAAGGCGCTGGAGAACATAAAAAACGCCAACTGCATACAGGCACGTATGCCGTTTGACCCTAATATCCAATAATTTGCGCATGGAAGGTAATCTTATCAAGATAAACAAGTGGCTATATCCGGTTTCATGGCTTTATGGGACCGGCGTATGGCTGCGTAATAAATTGTTTGACTGGGGAATATACAAAGAACGTAAGTTTGATGTCCCAATCATCTCGGTAGGCAACATCACCGTGGGCGGAACCGGAAAGACCCCCCATACAGAATACTTGATAAGATTATTGCAGAAAGATTACAAAGTGGCCGTACTGAGCCACGGCTACAAACGCAAATCCAAAGGTTTTGTACTTGCTGGGCCGGATACGTCCATACAGATGATAGGTGACGAACCTTTCCAAATGAAACAGAAGTTTCCGGACATCTATATGGCAGTAGACCGAAACCGTTGTCATGGCATAGAGCAGTTATGCAATAGTCACATTGCCCCCGGAACAGAAGTGATTATTTTGGATGATGCTTTCCAGCACCGATATGTAAAACCCGGAATGAACATCTTATTAGTAGATTACCATCGACTGATTTGCGAAGACGCCTTGCTGCCTGCCGGACGAATGCGCGAACCTGAAAATGGAAAAAGCCGGGCACATATTGTCATTGTCACTAAATGCCCTAAGGACATCACCCCGATGGATTTGAGAGTCTTGAGCAAGCAAATGGAACTTTACCCCTATCAGCAGCTCTACTTCACGACATTAGCATACGGCAAGCTGCATCCGTTGTTTACAGTAGGGAATGCAGTTCCATTAAAAGAGATAGAAAAAGATAAGCATATCCTATTGGTGACAGGCATAGCCTCACCAGCAAAACTCATTCAAGATTTATCACCATACAATGAGCACATTGAGTCACTGGCTTTCAGTGACCACCATAACTTTACAGCAAGAGATATGGAACTGATAAAGAAACGTTTCATGAAACTTCCGGAAGGTAAACGCATGATTATCACCACTGAAAAAGACTCAGTACGATTAGCAGCCCATCCACTGATGGACAAGACACTAAAACCTTATATATATATGCTGCCCATTGAGGTAATCTTCTTACAAGACCAACAAGAACTGTTTAATTCAAATATAACCAACTATGTTAGAAAAAATTCAAGAAACAGCAGATTTTCTTAGAGAAAAGATGCATACCAGTCCCGAAACTGCTATCATATTAGGTACCGGCTTAGGAAGCCTAGTACACGAAATTACCGATAAATACGAGATCAATTACAAAGATATCCCTAATTTCCCTGTTTCAACCGTAGAGGGACATAGCGGTAAATTGATTTTCGGCAAATTGGGTAATAAAGACATCATGGCCATGCAAGGACGTTTCCACTTCTATGAAGGATACTCCATGAAAGAAGTTACCTTCCCTGTACGGGTGATGCGTGAATTAGGTATCAAAACATTGTTCGTATCCAATGCAGCTGGAGGTACGAATGCAGACTTTGAAATTGGTGACCTGATGATTATCAGAGATCATATCAACTTTTTTCCCGAACATCCGTTGCACGGCAAGAACATTGAATACGGCCCCCGTTTCCCGGATATGAGTGAAGCCTACTCCAAAGAACTGATAGACAAAGCACTGGAGATCGCTAAAGAAAAAGGTATCAAAGTACAACAAGGAGTATATATCGGTACACAGGGACCTACCTTCGAAACTCCGGCAGAATACAAGATGTTCCACATTCTTGGAGCTGACGCCGTAGGTATGTCTACCGTTCCTGAAGTTATTGTAGCAAACCATTGTGGCATCAAAGTGTTTGGAGTATCGGTTATCACCGACCTAGGCGTGGAGGGAAAAATTGTGGAAGTTTCACACGAAGAGGTTCAGAAAGCGGCAGATGAAGCGCAACCGCACATGACTACCATTATGCGTGAAATGATTAATCGAATTTAAGGATATGCAGGAAATAAACAGAACAGAAATAGCGACCTTAGGTGAGTTCGGCCTCATTAAACATCTGACGAAGGATATTGAGTTAAAAAATCCGGAAACCCAATATGGTGTGGGAGACGATGCAGCCGTATTGGAGTTTAAAGATAAAGAGGTATTGGTGACCACAGACTTACTGATGGAAGGGGTACATTTTGATTTGGTTTATACCCCATTGAAACATTTGGGATATAAATCGGCCATCGTAAACTTCTCGGACATTTATGCTATGAATGGTGCTCCAAAACAAATCACAGTTTCTATCGCACTGTCCAAACGCTTTTGTATTGAAGATTTAGAACAATTCTATGATGGGCTAAAACTGGCTTGTGAACTACACCATGTAGATATTGTGGGTGGAGATACAACTTCATCCGTAACCGGGCTCGCCATCAGTATTACTTGCATAGGTGAAGCGGACAAGGACAAAGTGGTTTATCGCAACGGCGCACAAGATACAGACTTGATTTGTGTCAGCGGTGACTTGGGAGGAGCTTATATGGGACTTCAACTTCTAGAGCGTGAAAAGGCTGTTTTCCAAGGAGAAAAAGAAGCAAATCCGGATTTTTCCGGAAAAGAATATATTTTGGAACGTCAGTTAAAGCCTGAAGCACGTAAGGATATCATTGAGAAACTGGCAAAAGCGGGAATCAAGCCCACCGCTATGATGGATATTTCCGACGGCCTTTCTTCGGAACTGCTGCATATATGCTCACAAAGCGATACCGGCTGTCGCGTTTACGAGGAAAGAATTCCCATTGATTACCAAACGGCTGTAATGGCGGAAGAGCTGAATATGAATGTGACAACATGTGCTTTAAATGGTGGTGAGGACTATGAGCTATTATTTACTGTACCTTTAACAGAGCATGAACGAGTTTCGGCTATAGAGGGTATAAAAGTGATTGGTCACATCACCAAACCGGAGCTGGGATGTGCCCTGATTACCCGTGACGGACAAGAGTTTGAGCTGAAAGCGCAAGGTTGGAATCCACTAAAAGAAAAATAATTTTAATTAAACAACACTGATAATAAACACCTTATGTTTTTATCAGTGTTTTTTTTTTAGAAATAGTTTGCAGTTTAAAAAAGTTTCACTACCTTTGCAACCGCAAACAAGAAATAATGGTGCCATAGCTCAGTTGGTAGAGCAAAGGACTGAAAATCCTTGTGTCCCCGGTTCGATTCCTGGTGGCACCACCAAAAAGCTTTTCAATTTTAGAAAACCCTTGAATTAGAGATAGTTCAAGGGTTCTTTTTTTACCCTCACTACGCATTTCATTACATATTTGTGAAGTTGGATTTCGCCAATTCAGTGGCTTTTTTTAAGGCTTTTGAAAAAGCCATAAATATGTATCATACTTCATTGTTTTTCAGCTATTTGACAATTCCAATCTCCGGTGTGAAAAAGTAATTTTGCACACATGACCGGATGAAGTCAAAAGTGTGAAAGAAATTTAAAAATTCGGTATTTCCCATCGGGATAAAAAAAGGAATCGAACCCGGGATACAAAAGGCAATTCGAACCTGAGAAAAATGGGATTTTTATGGCTTTTCCACAAGTCCCTCAAAAAAGCCACCGAATTTAACATTTCGCTCCACGTCCTCATGCCATCCGGTTTTGACGAAACAATTGAATGTAACACCTCAAAAAACAAAAGTGATGAAACAAGGAACAATGAACATTCTGTTTTTCGTGCTTAAAACGAAATTGTTGAAAAACGGTGAGGCACCGGTATTGATGCGGATAACCATCAATGGAGACTATGACGATGTACGTATCCAAAGAAGCGTACCCCTGAACTTATGGAACGCCGCCAAAGGATGCAGTAAAGGCAGGGACAGGGCATCAGTGGCACTGAACGCCTATATTGCCGAACTGCACGCACGCGCCTTGGAAAAACACAAGGAACTGGTATTGGAACAGGCCCTGATTACCCCAAAACTGATTCTTAAACGTGTTTTCGGGAAAGACACCGAAATGCGTACACTGCTCGGCACCATGAGGGAAGGCATCAAGGAAATGGAAACACTGGAGGGTATAGACTACTCTCCCGTCACAATCAACCGGTATAAGAACGTGGTGAAGAAATTACAGTTGCTCATCCCCTCTTATTACGGAAAGGAGGATGTCACTTTCCATGAGCTGACACCGGAGTTCATCCGTGCGTTTGACATTTACCTGAAAACGGAGGCGGGACTGTGTCGGAACACGATAGTCCGTTATATGAAATGCTTCAAGAAATTTACCAATATGGCATTGGCAAAGGAATGGATGCGCAAGAATCCCTTTTACGGTTACAAGATGGAGCAGGACGAAACCGATCCGGTATTCCTGACCTACGACGAGTTGCAGACCGTAATGAAAAAGAACTTCACCATTCCACGGCTTGAACTGGTCAGGGATGTCTTTGTCTTCGCGTGTTTCACCGGTCTGGCGTTCTCCGATGTCGCCACTCTGAGTGGTGAAAACCTGGTACAGGACAATCTCGGGGACTGGTGGATAAGGAAGGGAAGGGTCAAGTTGGAACACCGCAGAAAAGCGTCTTCCATCAGCAACATCCCGCTGCTGCCCGTTCCACTGGCCATATTAGAGAAATACAGGGAACATCCGGTCTGCATAAAGAAAGGATGCTGCCTGCCTGTCATGTGCAACCAGAAAATGAACAGCTACCTCAAGGAAATCGCCGATTTCTGCGGCATAAAGAAAAACCTGACCACGCATGTGGCCAGGCACACTTTCGGAACCACCGTCACGCTCGCCAACAATGTACCCTTGCAGGACGTGTCCGTCATGCTCGGACATGCCTCCACACGCATGACGCAGCATTATGCTCGGGTCATGAACAGCAGCCTGAAAGAGGCGATGAACAATGTGAAGGAACGTCTGGAATGGTAAATATGCAACCGGCCCGTCATTGAAGGTATCTGAAAAAGGATACCTTCTTTTTGTTATACTGTCTGTTATCCATTTTCTCTGGAAAACATCTTTGGTCTTCATAATCATCCTGTACTGGCGAAATAATTCATCATGAACACTACATATCCAAGTAACGGTATCAGTACACCGATTACATATACCATAGCGTACCCCAAAAGGACGAGAGGTAATATTTTACGGTAAAGACCGGCGATAACAAGAAATATAAACAAAAAACAAGAACCATAAACTCCTATTTGAAAACCGGGTATCAATTCATAAACGGGTACGGGCTCGGGGTTAAGCATGGCTCCGGCCACAATGGAATAAAGACTTGCCAACAATATAAACAATGTATACAGGCAGCTCTTAAAAATCCCGGGATCGTCTCTTTTACAATAGAGAATTGTTTGGATATCACTCCTAAGAAACTCAATACCCAGCAAGAGAGCTACCATGACACCCGTATCAAAAGCAGAGAATGTATTCATTTCAATCACCTTTGACGCGAAGATATGTATTTATTCCGAAATGCCACGCCTTCGCTTGTTTTACGATATGATATTGATATCCGATAGTTTGGAAAATATTTGAAAAACCTTCGTTGTATGCTTTTAAATTTGCTTATTACAACATTGTATCCGACAAATTGAAAATCCTGCCATTCTTTCAATTTCTTACCTGCAAATATAGCCCTTTGCCGGGTTGATTGCGCAAGGCGGCCCCTTTCAGGGGCTGGTTGGCTAAAAGAAAATCATCCTCGCTTCGCTGCGGTATTTTCTTTTGCCAAGCCTTGCGCAATCCCCGGCAAAGGACAGTCCGGCAAGTAAGAAACCGAAAAAACGGCTCCACGGAGCCGATCATGTCAAACAAACTAAAAAAAATGAAGGTATGAACAGAGAGACAACAAGCAAAGTCCACAAAGGACAGCAGGGTGCCAATCCGAAAATGAGAATGTTGGTTTATCGGGAAAGGAGCTATCCCGCACGGGAGGTGCAAGGCAGGGACGGAAGCTATACGGTTGCCGCAGACAGCCTGGTGCCGGAACTGCTGGACGGCATCGGAAGCCATGATCCGGCAGCTTTCAAGCTGGACGAGGAAATCGCCTGCTATTGCTCGGACGAGGAAATCCAAAAACTGGCGGACGAAGAACTGGTAGAAATAATTTATGAATGGCAACGGTTATGACTGAAATAACAACAGCAAAGGTCCGGGAAGAACAAGTAACGGGCCTTACCGCAGAGAATGCACACCGGGTCACGATGATCCGGGAAAAGGGTACGGACCATCCTCCCGTACCGTTCCATTTCAGAAAGGAGCATCATGGAACGGGCAACTATGTACACCTGTACGGAAATCCGGAAGATCGCAATGAATTGCATTCCAAGGACTTCAAAGACTGGGAAGCCGTAGCGTTCAAACATCCGGGCTATCTGGAGGATATGTGGAAACAGGCTTGCGACGCATACGCATGGAGTTCCTTCGACCCGGAGATTCGTGGCGAGACGGACATCATGATTTACGGGGAGGAGCTGCACAACGACCTGCAACTCATGCAGGAAGAGGAACGGGATACATACATCGCCGCCTACCGGCAAAAGCTGTCCGCCCAGCTCTCGGCCCTCTCACGCTGCGCCAACCCGATGGTGACGGGACGGGGCGGATTCGATTACCACAGGCAGGAGAATACGAACAGAAGCTACCGGAACCGCTACGAGGAGTTCCGCAATTGGCGGCAAAAGGTTCTTGAAGCCGTCAGACGGAAAAAGGAAGCCGCACGACCGGAAGAAGAAAAACTGGAAAAGGCATGGCAGACGCTCAAACGCGACATCAGGAGCAGCGCCGACACCATCCACGGGATTGATACCGGACAATGCCGGGGTTATAGCCGTGCCCTGTTCGTCAGCAGCATCCTGAACAAGGTATCCACCTTCGCCAATCACGGGGAAGTGGAAATCGTCCGCAGGGCCGTGGACTTCATTTCCGAATATAACGCAAGGGTAAGGAAACCCGTCATCACCCCGAGAAACAAATTCTTCCAATTGCCGGAACTTGCGGAACGGATGCGCGAAAGGCTGAAAGCGGTGCAAAGCCGGGAAAACAAGGAAGTGCCGTTCGAGGGCGGGACACTTGTATGGAACTATGGGGAAGACCGCCTTCAGATCCTGTTTGACAGGATTCCCGAAGACAACAGACGCAAGGAACTGAAATCCTCCGGATTCCGCTGGTCACCCAGAAACAAGGCATGGCAACGGCAGCTCACCTCCAATGCCCTCAGTGCCGCCAAAAGAGTGTTGAACCTTCAAAACATCTGAACCATGAATAACGACAAACTGAAATTCGTAGTCGATTCACGCAGTTTTGACGGCAGCTGCGTGACCACCATGTCTGACGGAATACACGGCGACTACCACCATGAGACACTGGAGGAACTGAGAGACAGGGAAAAGAACCCGTGTCTCACAGCCGTGTCCGGAAATACCGTCCGCAAGATGATACGCATCCACCTGCAATCCCTCTGCGCCCCGTTCAGTGAGATTACGGAAGAAAGATATTTCGACTACATGGATGTCTTGCCCCCCATCCGCCATACCCGGAATTTCTTTTTCCTGGGAGAGCCTTATCATGCGGACATCTACCGGTTCTGCTTCCGGGCGGGCGGACGCTACTTCACGGGGCTCCGCTCCGTTACCACGCCAAGAAAGGAGCTGGAACGGCAGATGGACAACCATTACCGGAACATTACCTTCAAAGGAGACATCCTGAAAGAAAAGCCGATGGTCATCTTTGGCCACGCACGGCATGCCTCTATAATTATAGTTCCTTATCTGTTTCTTGACATAAATGGCGAGAAGAAGTTCATCTGCAACCTGATGAGAGGAACGGACGAATCGTCAGGCAGGGATGTAAGGCTGGAAACCGCCAAAATCCTGCGAAGCCTGCGCCGTCATCATTTCCTCTACTTCTCCGGCTATGAGGGAAACGACGATATGGACAAGTTCCTAGGCGAAGTGATGAAGAAAAAGCACACCCTGCTGGCAAACGGCAACTTCCTCCAATATCCCGTGAACCGGGAGTCCGTGTCGTTTACCGGAACGGTCAGGGAAACAGGCGAGCCGTTCTTCTTCCGGATTTACGACAGGGAGCTGTTCCTGCACCTGTTGTACGTCCTGAGAGGCATCAAAAGGGAAAAAGCTAAAATATAACGTGACACATAACGACGGTATGGTGACTGTCTTTCCGACCCGTCACCATACTAAAAAAACAATGAGATCATGAGAACTGTGACCGAAGAATCGTTGCGACGCAGGCTGGCCCGTCTGGAGTCGGCCCTGGAAAGCGAAAAGGCACGCCTGAGAAAAGTATGCGGCGGCATCCCCTGGGGAGCCGGGATGAGGCGTACCAAATGTACCCCCTCATTCCGAAGGGAGGACGAACTGATTGGGAAAATCAAGGCGGTGAGACAGCAACTCTCCCAAATGTCCGCAGGCGGTGACAATCACACGTTTAAAGAAACAGGCAGGTGAATGCCGGCCAATTAACTTGCAAGTTAATAATTTTAAAACCAGTTACGAATATGAACACCCGATTGGCTATAATCCGTTCAGAGGGAAAAGAACATCTCTGTTACCGGGAAGAGGAATGTTTTGTCGATGTATCCTATCCGATGGTGACATTTACCAAAGGGGAGGATGATTTTGAAATTGTCAAATGCGACCATCCGTCCATGGAAGAGACTTTCCTGTATCAGGAAAGCCGTCTCTCAATCGTGATTGAAATGTACCATAACGGCTGGCCGGCATTGTCTCTGAAAGATCCCGTGACCCATGAGATATACACGGTCCTGACGGTCAACCTGGAAGATAAGGCGGCATTCTCGCTGCCTGACAGGGCATTCGTGGACATCAACAACAATCCTGATGCCATGGAGTTCCTTCTGTCCAACAAATTGGCTGAGGATACAGGTTATAGACGTCAGAGCGGCTGGATAAGCTACCCGATGGTCACACTTAACCTTCCGACGTTTTACAGGCTTGACCCACATGCCTTTAGCGCAATATTGAATATCCGGTAATCCTTCCGGGCAATGAATCTGGCATCAACAATCAATCAAATGGAAAGAATCATGAAATATCAAGCGGAAAATACCGTCTCCAGTTTCTTCTACTACATGTGGAACGCCTGGAGCGAGGATGAATGCAAAGCCGTGTATGGCGGCATGTACCCGCATTTCTGGGAAAAATGGTGCGTGGCGACAGACAAGGACACATTCGGCGCGGCGGAACGGTTCTACCTGGAACTCTCGGAAGACAACCGCAGGATTCTGGTGGAACGGGCCGTCTCGATATATGACGGACGACGCTTCAGAAACAGGAACAGTAACCAAAAAAGTCAAACAGTATGCAGGGAAACATTATCAGTCTGATCAGCAGCTCATGCGGTTGCAGTCAAACGGAAGCACAGGAGTACCTTGACTCCGAAATCCGGTACCTGTGCGAATTGCGGGAAGCAGACGACTTGAGGGAAGATGACATGGAAACGGCCTGTCTCAACCTCGGTCTTGACCTTGACTACCGGGAATATTTTATCAACCGCCTCGCAGGGGCATAAAAAACTTATGGCTATGACTTATTTTCAGAACATACACTCATTGGCGGACTTGAAGAAGGAGTACCGCCGACTGGCATTGCAGCACCACCCGGACAAGGGTGGCGACACTGCAATCATGCAACGGGTAAACACCGAGTTTGAAAGGCTCTTCGACGTTTGGAAAGACAAACCGGATATTACCGCGACTTCAACCGGATATGAATATGACTGTTCGGGAGCCACGGCAAAGGAATACACCGAGTACGTGTATAACGAATACCACTGGAAAGGCCGCAATTACAAGGGGCAGCACGCTCCTGAAATCGTGGAACTGGTACGGGCATGGCTCAAGGAGACCTATCCGGGATACAAGTTCTCTGTCAGACAGGAGAATTACCACTCCATCCATATCCGGTTGATGAAAGCGGATTTCAAGGCGTTCACCAAAGAGTCCGGAAAAGTTCAAGGTGATGTCAACCACTATCACATCGGTTCAGACAAATCCTTGACGGACAGGGCAAAAGAAGTAATGATGAATATCTGCGATTTCATCATGTCGTACAATTTCGATGACAGCGACCTCATAACGGACTATTTTCACACCAACTTTTACCTGACGCTCGGAATCGGAAGTTACAAACAGCCGTACAAGGTGGAACCGCCCAAACTCGGCAGCAGAGACAAACCGGAGGTATTCAAGCATCCGGAAGGTCCGGCACACAAGGCAATGCGCCGGGCATTGGGCAAAGCGCGTTTCGGCTTCATCGAAAGCCGGAAGTATGCCGGGGAAATAATTCTGGGGGAAGACTGTTTCGGCTCACGGGGCGAACTCTATTTCTGGCCGAAGGAATATTCAAGCGCAAAAATGGCCCAAAAACGCATCGACAAACTGGAGGAAGCCGGAATAAGGTGCGAACTCACCGGCTATAACGGAGGGTACATCCGCCTGCTCGGGTACACCCCTGAGATGAGAAATTCCCTGGAGCGGGAACGTCACGAGTATGCCGCCGCATATCAGGCATGGTACTCAAAACAGGGTTTGAAAACAATCTGATTCAGAAATTATGGATACAAACAATTTGGACAAGTGGTGGTACGGACTTCCGAAAAACACCAGACAGGCTATAGGAGACGATGAAATATGGGAAAAACTGGATATGCCATCCCGTTTGGCGCTACACCGGTATTCCCTGGTTAGAATTTACGGAACGGCAAAGGACAGGGATGAGGAACGCACGCTGCTCAATAAAATCGCGTGCGGACTGGGCGACCTTGCCCTTGTCCGTAAAAACGGCATCGCGTTGGAGGAAATGTGCAACGGGAACGGGGAATTTTACGATGAATACCAGGATCAGTTCAATATATTATATGACAATTACGGACACATAATAGAAAATATAAGCTGGCCGGACTGGATCGGACATACAATTCCGACAAACAGGGAACTGGTTCGGTTATTGGAACATCACGGTTACAAGCGTATGGAAATCGATACCGACAGAAGAATCCCGAAAACTTTCTATGTTTTCCGTCGTGGGTTGCACATCAACGCAAGCGAGGACTTGTCTTACCACATCGTACCGCAACAGGACAGTTTCGGACTGGGGCGTTTTGCGGTATGCGCTACCAAAGACGGTGAAAGCTCCCAGCTGGGCACTGACTGTGCCCGGCTCTTTTTGGGGCGCTTCCTTGCCTTCCTGAAGGGTGAAAGAAGCGGGAAAGAGATTATAGATGAAATATACAACAACCGACAAATTGAACGATAGTATGAAAGCAAAAGTATTCAAGTACAAGTCTGACGGGAATACCGTCGTGGCTCCTTATATGGAACTGGAGCCGTATGCGGAGAATGTATATCTCTCCCTGTCTAGAAAGAACGAATATGGGAATGAGGACGATGACTGTTTCCACGTGGTCTGCCGGATTGAAAACGTTTATTTTTCCAGCGGGCAGTATTCACGTCGGTTTCTCAAGGGAGAAGGCCGCAGGGAGGAAGCCACCGTCTATTGCAGGAACTGGATCGCGGATACGCTTCAGGGTGCGGAAAAAGGAACTTTTGTCAAGTTGCTCTCCATCCGTGTGTTCGATGCCCTCGGACTCGACACCGCACCCTTGCTGCAAGCCCGTGAGGCATACAAAAGGAAGCAGGAACAGAAACGCAGGGAACGGGAAGAGAAAGAGGCGGAAGAGCGCAGAGCGCGGGAAGAGCAACACCAGCGGCTGCTCGATGAACAGAAACAGAAATTCCTGGACGGGGAACGGATCACGGGAGGAATGTTCCTTGAAATCACCGGAAGGGACGGTTTTGATATCCATATCAGAACCAAAGGAACATTCAACAGGCATGTGAGGGGTATAAATAAGGATGGAACCATCAGCTACCGGAAAATCAAAGGCCACCGGACTCCGGACTTTACCGGATGCCACAAGGCCGTGTCCGCCTATCTTGCATTCATAACAGAAAAAGAGGGCAAACAATAAAATCCGGGGCGGTAACGGCCTGCTCCATGCAGCTGTTACCGCTACCATCTTCCAGCCTCACAACTTACGGTTCAGCGCCATCGCCAGCGGAAACATAAACCGGTTATAGGCTTTGAGCTTTTGCAAATTCAGCGCATATCCGGCATAGGGACTGGTCAGATCGGTATAGAAGAATACATCGGTAAATCCCGCGTGTTCCTCCACATTGAACCGCTCCAGAGGCAGCTCTTCCAGACGGGCATGCTCCGCATTGCCCAATACGTTCAGGTTGCGGTTAAACAGCACGAACCCTTTCTTCCTGTAATCCACACGCATACCATACGGACGCTCCACAAGGAAAGCATCCGCCGCTTTCTTTAGATAGTTTTCCATAATCCTGAAATTAGAAACTGCAAAAATACAGCATTTGTCCGGCAATGGCGAACAAATCAGGAAGATTATCTAAGGAATCCACACAAAATCCCACAACAAAAAACAACCGTATATTTTATTTCCCACCCTGCAAAGGTAGTCCCGCGTCCTGTGTACCCGTACAAGGTCAGGCCCCTACAGGGTTGGCTGAAAGAAAATCATCCTCGCTTCGCTGCGGTATTTTCTTTCGCCAAACCTTGCGGGTACGGCCACGGGACTGTCAGGCAGGCGAGAAATAAAAATACCGGCTCCCGGAGCCGGACGTGTTTAACAGATAAAAATACAAAAGTCATGAAAATCCTGAATGAAGAACATTTCGAGAATGTAAGGCGCTATGCCGAATCCATCGGTGACACCTCGCTCCAAAAATGTCTGGAACGGTTGAAAAGCTGGGAAGAAAAACCTGACTGTCCCTGCGAAATCTCACTCTACTACGACCATGCCCCGTACTCGTTCGGCTTTACACAGCGCTATCCCGACGGAAGGACAGGTATCGTGGGAGGTCTGCTCTATCATGGAATACCTGACAGATCGTTTGCCGTGACATTGCAGCCGTTCCACGGATGGCAGATACATACCTGAAAAACATGAGACTCGACAATGGACGAAAAGCAGACTTCAGAACAGAGAATCCGAGGTCTGCTTTTTCATTTCTTGCTGTAAAGATAGCCGTTTTCCGGGCTGATTGTGCAAGGCGGCCCCTTTCAGGGGCTGGGTTGGCTGAAAGAAAATCATCCTCGCTTCGCTGCGGTATTTTCTTTCGCCAAGCCTTGCCGCAATCCCCGGAAAACAGACTGAAAAGACATCAAGAAATAAAAATGCCTACCCATGTAGGCCGATGTTTTACTTAAAAAAGAACAGATATGGAAACACTGGATTACAACCGGCTGCTTCAACCGGAATCTATGGGATATGATCGCCTGTTTCAGAAGCAAGAAAAGGCATGGACAGAACTTCTACTACATGGTTGCCCGCCAGGTCAGGTTGCACCAACAAAAACGGTTGCGATATGAAGTACGGTAACTTTTATGACCTGGAAAGTCTGGCCTGGCTCAACAGACATGAAGGGTGTGCCTGTTCCATAAAGGAGTGTGACGTGGAGAAAGTGAACCGGCTGATTTCAAGGATACGGGAGGACAGGGAAAAAATCCGGTTACCGGTCGCAGGAGATGTCGTCACTTATACCACCCGTGGCGGAGACTATTATCCACAGGCGCACATTGAAAGAGGCGATGACCGGGAAGTCCACATTTGTCTTCTCCCACAGACTCCTTTCTGCCATGAGAATGAAAGACGTACCGGTTACAATACGGAAGGAGGCCCTTGGGTTACAACCGATCCGGGATTGTTGCTTCCCGACGGCATACACAGCAAACTTTTCCGGATATGGGGGCATACCGGAAGACACAAGAACGGTGCCGTCCTCTTCCACGCATTCGTCAGGGCATGGAAATACACGGAACCCGATCCTCTGTACGGAGAGTACACCACAAAAGAATGGACGAGATACATTATCGAATGCCAGCCGGATATTGAGCCGACAGACGCCTTTATCTATCGGAACGAGTCATTCACCCTTTACTCTCGGGAAGAGTTGGAACAGCTGGTCGGAATCCTGCACGGAAAACTTTTCGACGGATTCCGTCCCGGCCTGCTCATACTTTGGGGATACCGTATGGAATGGAAAGAACTTCCCGTATGGGAATGGAACATGCTGAAAGCGGACACCCACCTCTTTTTCCTTGGCATTTCTCCTGTCAGGATACGGACAGACCATGACAGGCATATAGTAACAATCTATAAAAAGACAGAATAGTATGGCACAATACAACACACCGCAAGCGATTCGTCCGCTTGAGAAACTTGTCTGCGATTTCGCGTATTCGAACGGCTACGATCCGATGTCCGTTTTCAACGATTTCCTGCGCTATGTCATTCACGGGTTCTCTCCCGGTGCACCACCCCTCATGGACTGGAAATACAAGCGGCAGCAGAACAGGTATTTTATGGAAATGCTTACCGGATGGATACGGCTCATGCAGCGGGAATTGCAATCCGGCGGATGGTTTGATGCGTTCGGCGACCTCTTCATGGCAATATCTTCCAAAATCGGCAGGCAGGTGAACGGACAGTTCTTTACCCCGCCGGATATCTGCGACCTGATGGTCTTATGTACCGATTCGGGGGAGACAGCGACAGGAAAACGTATCTGTGACCCGACATGCGGAAGCGGAAGACTGCTGCTGGCATATCATGTACGCCACCTGGGTAATTATCTTGTCGCGGAAGATGTCAACCGTACCTGTTGCCTGATGACCGTTTGCAACATGCTCGTACATGGCTGCATAGGTGAGGTCATCCACCATGACAGCCTCTGCCCCGAAAACTTCATGGACGGCTGGATGGTAAACCATACACTGACCCAGACGGGCATTCCTTCCATTCGCCGGATGAGCGAGGAGGAATATCGGACAAGCAGGAACATGTCCGTTGACCTGCTCAGAAAGCGGAAAGAGAAATTGCGCCAAATGCAGCCGGACAAGAAACAATTGCCATATAAACATGGCAGAATTTATAAACAATAAACCGAATGATTATGAAACTGAATGTTAGCAATGAATTGAAATCCCGCCTGATGCATGCGGCGGAAAACGGAAGTGTGATAGCCAAAGACATCCTTTTGGAAGTAAAAAAGAACGTACCGGTGGAAGAGATCATACGCGGTACCTACAACTGCTTCTCCACCAAGCGCAAGCGGACGGAAGCGGGCACGTTCAAGAAAATCCGGATCGTGTTCACGGCCTGCAGCAAGGATCTGGCCCATCCCAGTTTCCCGGACCGGAACAACCCGCAGGCACCCTGGTTCCCGGAGAACCGGACGGACCTGGAACCCTCCACGTTTATCGAACTGTTCAAAAATCTGGGACCGTACCTGCCCGGTGAGATCAGCTATTTCTGTAGCGCCATCTCACTGGACAGTAAGGTCACCGTCAGGCTGCATGAAGGCATGAACGATTTCATGGAAGCCTATCTGGAGAGCAACTACAGCCCCATTGCAGACAGTGGCGAATCCACCCTGCACGTTTCCTGCATGAGGTATGAGGACAAGGCACGTAATGCGGCGGACTTCTATGCCAATTTCGCAGGTGCCAAAATTCTCGTGGCAAGGGATGACAGCAACAACATTCTCGGGCGGGCCATCGTATGGGAGAATGTCTCCTTGCAGCGGACAGACGGCTTCCAGGGCACACTTTCCCTGCTGGACCGCATCTATTTCTCCCACGCATTCGTCGCCGAACTGATACGGAAGCAGGCGCAGAAGACAGGTATCCTGCTACGACGCAAATACAATGACTATGCACATACAAAGGATTTCATCGTACTGAATCCAATGAAGGAGCCGGAATGGAAAACCGGAGATAATATCCAGGCCGCATTGACGGTGAAAGTACCCGCCTGCAGATGGCACAAGAAAGGGGCACCTTACCTTGACACGTTTTACAGCCTCCATCTGACCGATGACAGTCTGGAATTGCGGAATACGGAGAATGATATGAGCATAGCTCATTGCCGGAACACGGAAGGGTACGCACAACGGATAAGATACATATGCCCCAGATGCGGTAAAATACATTCCTTTGCGGATACGGCATTCTGCAAAAACTGTCAGGACATGTTCTATATATCAACCGTATTCGGAAAAGTACTGAAAGGCACGTCGGTGGAATACAAGGGAAAGAAATATCCGTCCTTCCTCTTCAAGAAGGGACGTCCCGTACCGGAGTTCAGACGGTACCTGCAAATCGAAAAGTTGTTCAACTCCTAAAAAATCAGTATCATGGAAAAATTAATGGCTCTTTATAACATCTCTTCCCCCTCCGGCAGGGAGGGGAAGATGGCCGGGTTCATCATCGGGGAACTCAGGCGGATGGGGATTCCTTACCGGAAAGACCGCTGCGGAAACATCTACGCGGTCAAAGGCAACCGGAAAAGCTACCCCTGTGTCGTAGCACACATGGATGAAGTACATCGGCGCAAGACCGGCACCTATGCCGCCCACCTTGTAGCGGATTCGATGATTGTCGGTTATGACCACCGGCACAAAAGGATGGTAGGAATCGGTGCGGATGACAAGAACGGCATCTGGATCTGTCTGAAGTGTCTGGAGGATTTCAAAGTGGTGAAGTGCGCCTTCTTTGTACAGGAGGAGGTGGGATGCATAGGTAGCAGTCATGCCGATATGACTTTCTTTTCCGACTGCCGTTTCGTCATCCAGTGCGACCGGAAAGGGAACGGGGACATGATAACACGAATCAACGGAATGAGACTCTGCTCCAATGAGTTCATTTCAGCGATAGATCCCCGGAAGTACGGTTACAAGCCTGCACAGGGACTGGCTACGGATGTGGCGGCATTGAAAAGGAACGGGCTGGAAGTATCCTGCGTCAATCTCTCCTGCGGATATTATGAACCTCATACGGACAACGAGTACACCATCCTGGCTGATCTTTGCAAGTGCTACCGGTTTGTCCGGCACATCATCTGCTGCCATAAGGAAACCAGTACGCATATACCGGAAACGGAAAGAAAACCTTTCCCCGGATATTATGAACTGTTCGGACTGACCGGATATAGTGAAAAGGATTATATCCGTTTGTCAGAAGAGTACAAATCTGAATTTACTAAAACAAGCAAGACAGGCCATGAGAGCAAATTGTGATTTTACAGAATACAAGCATGACAAAAATCAGGGTATATACGGAAAGAATCAAAGGTATCCGTTATTGGAACGGATGGAGAATCAGGAAACAGACTTATCAACATTAAAAACAGAATATATGGAAGCAACAGTCATGTCGGCCACTGCACCGGTACAGAAACAGCAGGGACTCAACCAGGTAGTCATCAACAAGGTACGGCGAATGATAGAAGGCAGGCAGAGGGATGTCATGGACACCATCAACCGTCTGCTCAGTGAGGGACGGATCGCGCAGGATTTCATCGCCCCCATCGGAGTGAGCCAGCGCAGTAAGGAACACCCCGTTATCTCTTTCAAAGCGGAAGGAAGGGTACAGATGGCAATGCCCGAAGGGAACTTCAACCTGCACGGCAACGCCATCAGTCAGATTTCGGAGAAGATGGGCATTCCCGCCAAATACCTGCGTGAGCTTTCCGCAGGGGATGTTTGGCAGAAACAGTTGTGCGCCACCATCCTGAACGAGCATTCGGGATGGACCGAGCGCACAAGGGTACTGATACGGGCGGTAGGCATGGAAGTCCGGGGCGTATTGTCGGACTCCTACCGTCGGCTAAACTCGGTGGACATCCTGACCGCTTTCATCCGTGAGGCGGGAGGACAGGGAGCGGTCGTGTCCGACGCCTATATGAACGACACGAAAGTATGGTGCGAGACGATCCTGCCCACTCCGATAGAGATACCCACCCGTAAGAACGGAACGGTCATCATCTTCGCAGGAGCACGCTTCTCCACATCCGACTATGGCAACGGCTCGGTCGATATGCGGTCGTTCCTGCTCAACGGGGCATGCCTGAACGGGATGGTCCGGGAGTCCGTCATGCGGCAGGTGCACCTTGGAGGCAGACTGCCGGACTCCCTGTCCCTCTCCCAAAAGACCTACGAACTGGACACGCAGACCACCGTATCTGCCGTTTCAGACCTGACCAAAGGACTGTACAGCAAAGATACCATCATGCAGAAGGCCATCGAAATTCAAGGCGCATCGGAAATTGACGTGGATTTCGACAAGGAACTGAAGAATCTGGTGCAGAAAGGAGCCTTGTTGAAAAACGAAGGACGCGAGGTGGAAAAACTGCTGATGAACAACAATCCTGACGACGGAGTGACAGGCGGAGCCACGCTTTGGAAACTGACACAGGGAATCACCGCCTTTGCAAGGGAACAGCAGCCGGAACGTTGCCGAGAGCTGCACGAAATATCGGGGCAGTTGATGAACCGGGTAAAGGTAAATTAAGAGTGGCTAAGACTAAAGCCGTGAACGACGATGGCCAGCATCCGTTCACGGCTTTGCATAATTTCAATCTAAGGTATATAGAACAGTTCAAACTCCTCTTTTCTTCTCCTCTCTATGCTTGGAATGACTTTCCCCTGATAACAGCGGAACGATATATATTCCCTGTAAATATCCCGATCGCCACTTTCCAGTTTTTGAATCAGTCTGCTTTTGGGTATCTTCCCGTTTCCAATCAGACGGTAACAGCCCACATTAAAACCTAACAGACTTAAAAGAAGCGAGTCTTTTCCATATTTACGGAATACCTTCAGGCACCGTTCAAGGTCGCATCTCAAAAGTGAGTCCGCCTGCGCCTCGCTCAGGTTCTCGGTCAGCTTCTCATGGGGGAGCAGGCGGTGCCCGTAACCTATGTAGGGCATCTTGCCCCGATGCCAGCCTTCCCATCGTTTGATGTTGGAAACCGCTTTTTCCAGCATGGAGGGCGGATTTTCGGTACGAACATTCAAAGTGAACGGCAGTACCATCAGAATCAACAAAAGTTTCCTCATTCCATTCAATTCCTTACCTCCACATCCAACGTGCAATACGTATATCTATCCCCGTAGCTCCACCTTCTTCCCGTTACGGTCACCACACTTTCTGCCAGATATTCCGCAAGGGACTGCCGTTCCGTTTCCGCATTCCTTTCAAAGCAATGACAGGCCGGTGTCGTTTCCAACAGGTTGCGGGAGGACTTGTCGAGCCGTGCCGCGTCAATTTCAAGCCGGTCCCCCATATCGGGAATCCGGTCGGCCGATTCCGACAGCTGTACCTCATGGGCCATTCCCGGTATGTACAAATACAGGTATGTCATGGTTGTACCTCCTTTCCATGCGTATCATCCTTTTCAGCCGGAAGGGGGTCATCCGCGTTGAAGTCATAACTCAACCTCTGCAAATTCCCCCAGTTATCCTCAAAATAAAGGTCGATGGTCTGTGACGCGTCCGCACTCTGCGAGGTGTAGTACAACCGGAACCTCAATTCATTCAACAGGTAGCGGTCATTGGGTTTCAACACCGTACCGTCCTCCATTTTTAAGCTACCTTTACCGTCCGGTTGGAAATATCTCAATGTATAAACTGTTCCTGAGAAGTTTCCCTCCGCTTTAATTTCCAGACGGATTTCCACCGTCTCACCATCAGCGATCTTACCGACTACCGGCATCGACTCCACCGTAAACGGGTATTCCTGCTGAACGTCCAGTTCGCTGCCACAAGAAGCGAGAGAAAGACAGGAAACTGCCATGTAGCATACAAGCGTCATAAAGTCAACGATTTTTCTTTTCATGGGTATATGGGTTTAAAAATTAGAGAATGTATTTGATACCGATTCCATACTGAAAGTGGGCATGCGTGGAAGCGCTGCCCCAAAGGATGCGTTCACGAAGCCGGAGCAGCAGCACCAAACGGTCTGACAGGTAGGTCTCTGCCTCCAACGTTATCGCACCGCCATAGATAAAGGATTCGCATTGTCCCAGCGTGGCACCGTCATACAGCAGTCTCTTCCCCCCGTTCACCGATTCATAGCCCAGCATCGCCGAACCGCCGATGCTTAAGAATACCGTTTTATTAGAGGAGGAAAAGAAATTATAATAATATCCGCCTTCACCGGTATATTGCACTAAAGGGATAGAACCGTCACGATAAGGCGTATTGCGTTTCAGTACCTCGCCGCCCAACACCCACTGGTTTCTCTTTTTTGTATAGGTGGAAACCGCCAGCCCGAAAGAGAAACCGGCATCCGGTTTATTCGCCTTGCAGTAAAAGCCGTCCGTCATTCCTGCCGTGAGACTGACGCCCTTCATTTCCGGAAGACGGCGTTGTGCTCCCGCCTGCCCTGCCAGAAGTACCAGCAGCGCGAAGGTGATATATAAATACCTCTTCATCGCACTTGCAGCTCATTGATGGTTTCCGCACGCACCAGATCCTCGTTGTCCACCTCAAAGATCTGATGACGGCCACCTTGTTTCTCATACATTTCCACTACCAGTTTCTTATCGTCGGGAATGGTGAACTTGGGCAGGGCAAACACGGTACGCTCGTCCTTCTTTCCCTCCACACGAGTGACATAGTTGAACGCACGCAGCGGATAAATCACCTGTTCCTGCATAGCGGTACGCCTCACTATCTTCTTGTCCACTATCTTGAAAGTCACGAAATCCACGTCAAACGGCACATGGGTGGCGTTTCTCACCTCGGTATGGAAATAGAGCAGGTCTCCATGCGCATAAAGTCCTTTGAGCAGGAACCGTACCCCAAAGCGCTTGCAGCCGATGTGTTTGATCCGGCGCTTGTCCTGCTTGTGTACGGATTTCATGATCAGACGTACCAGACGCGGTGACTCACTGCCCAGCTCCTGCAAATAAATTTCCATCGCGTTGTTCGGGCGGTTCACCGTCTCCCCGTCATGAATAAAATCACACATCTCCACATTAAGCAGCAACGGTTCATCGGCATACTTGACATTGAAGGTGTAAAAATTTCCGTCTTCCGTGATCACGCTCATATTCGTCTCGTTACGAAAATGCTTTCTGGCCGCTTTCACACGGATCACATTTTCCGCGCCGTCCGCCTTGCCGGCAATCAGGTTGGTGGAACCGAGGTCCACATACTTGATGGGAGAGGGGAAAATCACGTGTACGGTCTTGTCGTAAGTGATTTTCAGACCATGCGGGGGTATCATCCGGCTGAAGCCTATCTTGCGGCTCAGCCCCTCGAAATAATCTCCACCACTCTGCTGCGCGTACGCAGCCATGAAGCCCGTCAGTAGGGCAAACATCATCAGAATCTTTCTCATGTCCGATTATTGTTGGTTGTTGAATAATTGGTTTCTTTTCTCTCGTCTGTATACCGTTTCATTGTTCCGGAGAGTGAAGCAGCAGCCTGTGTCCGGCTTTCAGCGTGACCTTGACCGTGCTCATCTTCTTGGTGATGTACTGTGACACGCCCTGTATGACGCCTTTACCCAGATCCGAGGCTATCTGCGCTCCCGCGTCGGTGGAGATGCTGATGCTGCTTCCCATCGAACCGCCCATGCCCGCCGCTATTTCACGCACGGCATCATACTCCAGTGAGTTGGGCACCAATATTCCTTGCTGACCGTCCGCATCATACACTTCCAGTTCCACCGGAATGACGGTTCCTTGATATTCCACATTGGTGATGACAACATCCATGCGTTCTCCCTGGATCCGTGTTCCGCCTGTCAATACCGTTCCTTTGGGTATGAGGCGGTCGTCCACCGCCATCGCTTCCAGCAGGCGGACACGCAGGGCTTGTCCGTCCGATACGGTCTGCGTGCCGTGCACACAGGCGGCAATGGTATTACGGTCCGATACCGGTGTTCTGCCCACCGGCGTATGGAAACCGGTGTTCCTTTCTTCGGACGTTCCGGCTATGAAATCCCCGTCACTCACCGGTTGCGCCAGAGAAGATACCACCTCTTGTCGTATCCGCTTGACCGGCTTGACCGATGTCCTGTCTTTCCGGTCATCCGTAGGGGTAACGGAGGGTGTTTGCTTGCCGTTGTACCGGGCCGCCAGTTCGTATGACTTTTCCATCAGGGCCATCTTTTCCTCCAATGACTGTTCCTGGGACGGTTCCATGTTCTGTCTCTTTTCCAGTTCTTTGATACGCCGGAGCAGTTCCTCCTCCCGGGAGGTTTCCCGTGGCGTGTAAATAGTCGTAAGCGAGCGGTTCATGTCACGGTAGGCGGAGGTGGAGGAACGTACCGGATTATGCGTTTGCGCGGTTTCCGGTACGGACGGCAGTTCAAGGTTCACTCCGCTGTCCACTGACGGTATGGTGTCTTTCCGGTCCTTGTTCCGGTTGAACAGTTCTGACATTTCCAGGAAAGTGTCTTTCCGTCCTCTCTCTTTCTTCGACAAGGCTTCCCGCTCGTAGGCGCTGACCTTGTTGCCTTCCATACGGCTCTCTTCGGGAGACGGGATCTCGGTATTGAATCCCCTCTCTTTTTCCGCCTCCGCTTTTTCCTTTTCGGTCGGACTGTATATCAACAGGACGATCCCCGCGAATATCAGGAAGAAGAGCGGATAGACGGCGAACTTCATATACCGGCGCTTCTCTTGGAGAGTCAGCGGCCGGTCGCTTGGGAATCCCAGCTGTTTTTTAATCCTCTGGATATCTATTTTCATCGGATGGGGTGTTTAAATTGATTGTACTTTTTTCCGGTCGCAAGTCAAGCGGCCGGAGATGTTCTATTTTCATTTTTCCCCCAGGCTCTCCCAAGCCGGATAGCGAGGCGAGGATGGCATGGAGGCAGGCTGTCAGAAACAGGAGGAATGCCGTGGCTGTCACGATCTTCCGTTGTCTCCTTGTTAGGCGGTGGCAGAACAGCCGGATACAGCAATCCATACGTCTCAGGTATTTTTTTTCTTTTCTCATCGTTCCGTGCTTCTGATATCCTTGTTCTCTAGAATGGTAAACTGTTCGATGATGAACCCGTTCGGATTGTCGTCCGAACGTCCCGTATTCTGGAGTGAGCAGGTGGTGACCAAACTGCGCTCGGTCACGTTGCTCTCACGGATTATCATCTGACGGGCATACGTCCTCGCCTTGTAAGGGTAACGGGCAAAATCACACACCACGCTGTCCACATGCACCACCTGATTGATGTTGCCCGATATCAGGCGGTTGTAATATCCCTTCTCGGCAAAATCCACATAATAGTGGTAGGCACTCTTGTCCGCCAGTTGCAGGGCACGGTCGATGTTGTGGCTGATGGCCTCTTTCTGTGGAGAGAGCGAGAAGAACAGCTCGTGAAAGCGTCTTACGTGTTCCCTCGCCTCGGCAGGACGGTTTTGCGAAAGATCCTGCGAAAGGGCCATCATCAGCGACTTACCCCCGTCCAGTACATAGATTTTCTCACGCTGCCTTTCGGCGAAGCGGTACGAGCTCCAAAGCGCGTAGCCGGTGACAAGAGTGCAGCAGCAGATAAAAACGGCCGCCATCATACGGATGCGGCGGAAACTGCTCTCAATGTTGGTCAAAGACTTGAATTCCATTTCTCGAATGATTGGTTTGAATGAATGAACAAATGTTTCCGGCAAGGCTTATTTGCCTCTCAACCGTCCTCCGATATTTCCCAACACGGCGCCGCCCACTCCTGCCGCAAAGCTGCCGGCTTTCGTGGCGGTACGGTTCAGGTTGCGGCTGAAATTCCCGGCTCCTCCCGCCTGCACGATCCAGCCCGCCACCGTCGGGACGGTAAAATACCCGATAATCCCGATAAGCATAAAGATGATATAGACGCTGTTCGAGTTGTCTATCGAGTAGTCAGGATTGTTCTGCAATTCCTGGATGTCGTTCTGGAGCATCAGCACCTGGAGCTTGGCGAGCAGGGTGCTGAACAGATCGCTGACCGGAAGCCACAGGTAGACGGAGATATACCTCGTGAACCACTGCCCGAGCGTGGACTGGAAACCGTCCCATACGCTGAAGGCGAACGCTACCGGTCCCAGAATGGAGAGCACGACAAGGAAAAAGGTCCTCACGGTATCTATCAGCAGCGACGCCGCGGCGAATATCAGCTCCAGCAGGCTGCGGAACGCGTCACGGATCTTTTTCTCCAGATTATACATGCCCACCTCCACGTACATCCCCAAGCGGTGGGCGGCATCGGCGGGTGACCAGCCCAGCTCGTCTATCTGGCGGTCGAACTCCTCGTCGCTTACCAGGTGGGCGGTTTCAGGATTCCGCAGCATGGCCTCCTTTTCCAGCTCCTCCTTCTGGACCCGGTACCGCTCCATGTCCAGCGTCTGCCCCTCAAGCATCTTGTGCGTACCCTGCACAATAGGACTGAGCACGGTGTTCAGCGTGCCAAGTACCAGTGTGGGAAAAAGCAGGATACAGATGCCGATGGCGAAGGGGCGCAGCAGGGGATACACGTCTATCGGCTCGGCACGTGCCATCGACTGCCATACGCGCACGGCGACATAAAAGAGGGCGCCAAGCCCGGCAAGCCCCTTGCCCACGTCCATCATGTCCTTGCAGAGGGGGAGCATATCGTCATACAGGGTTCCCAGTATGGTATGCAGGTTGGCAAAATCTATCGTCAGAGGTACCATGGGCTACCAGTATTTGGAGGTTTCATTTCCATAGAGCCGCATCACACGTTCCATATCGTTCTTTTTCCTGGCACGGAGATAGCTCACGGCTATGTTCTTGTTAGTATAATAGTTCACCAGGTTGCGGTAACGGCGCATCTCGTAATAACAGTTGTCCACCACGTCCATACGGTCCTTGTCGGTCATGGAGAGCGTGCTCACGTTGATAACCTGTTTGAGGTCCTGCAACACGCCGTTGCTCTCCTCCAGCAGGCGGGTGTAACCAAAGGCGATGGCGTCCAGCTCGCGGGACGAGAAGTTGTCGTCGTTCATCATCTTTTTGAAGTTCGTCACATAGATGTCGGACACGTCGCCTACCATCAGGATGATGTCACGCACCTTGCGGGCGTCTTGTATCAGGTTGTTCACCGCCTTCAACTGGTCATAGTACTTCTTGGCCTGCTCGTAGATCTTTACCGTCTCCGCAAAATTGTCGGCCGTATTGACCGCCGTCTTGGAGGTATGGGCGATGTTGTCCGACATGTTGATGATGCTTTGGGCCAGATTTCCGGGATCGGTCACCACCCATTGCGCCCGGGCCATGTTCCCGCCCAGCACAAGCACCATCCCGATCAGAAATGTCCTCGCTCTCATGGGCGTTCCTCCTTCCGTACATAATCCCCGTTGGGTGAGAAAGTCAGAATATCCGTCTCCTCGTTGTAGGATACATCGATACGGTACCCCGTATTGATAAAGAGGTTGCCGTTCTCTTCCACCAACAGGTAGGTCTGCGGCCTGAGGCGGCGTGTCTTGCCACTACGGGCGAATACCGTCACCTTGTAGGCCTCTCCTTCCTTATACACCAACACGTCCGGTTTGCCGTCCACGCTGGTCCACGATCCGCAGAGTCTGTCACGGTCGGTACCACCGTCCGCACAACTTTGCAATACCAGGGCGGCCATGCCGATCAGGCATACCGCCAGTCTCATAAGGGGTTTGTTTCTCATAATCGTTTTCATTTTAGGGTTGATCTTTGTCCTTGTTCCTCTCGCATTTTCTCTGCCAGATGACGGACGGCAAGTTCCAGGTTGCCGTCCAGTCTTTCTGCCAGCCGCTGTACTTCCATCTTTTCGGACTCCTCGGTCGTGAACGTGTAATATTCCTCCCCGCTCACTTCCGTGGCATATACCGCCGAGTGGGTTCCGCCAAGCCCGATCCACACTTCCCGGTAGAACCGCCCGGGATGGTTCGCCTGGTTGATGGAGAGTATCTGTCCTTTTTCTTTCTCTGTCAGGCCGAGAAGCCGCTGGATGTGCTCGAACTTGTTCATGTATTTCCGTTGGTCAAGCAGGATCTTACAGTCGGAATTGTTGATGATGGCCTCCTTCACGATAGGGGAGCTGATGATGTCATCCACCTCCTGGGTTACCACCACGGCCTCACCGAAATACTTTCTGACCGTCTTGAAAAGGTATTTGATGTACTCGCTCATATTGGCGGACATCAGGGCCTTCCAACATTCCTCTATTAAAATCATCTTGCGGACCCCCTTGAGCCTGCGCATCTTGGCGATGAAGGTCTCCATGATGATCAGCGTCACCACGGGAAGCAGTACCTTGTTGCCACTGATGTTGTCCAGCTCGAACACGATGAACCGTTTGCCTGTCAGGTCCAGCTCCTTGTCGGAATTCAGCAGGAAATCATAGTCTCCGCCCTTGTAAAAAGGTGCCAGCACATTCAGGAAACCGTCAATGTCAAAGTCCTTCTCACGCACCTTTTTCTCCTCAATCATTCTCCTGTAGTCATCGGCGACAAACTCGTAGAAACCGTTGAAATCCGGTTTGATACTCCGGTTCTCCGAAATCATCCGGATATAGGCGTTCACCGCCCCGGAAAGGGCCACCTCCTCCGAACGTTTCGGTGCCTCGTCCTCCCGTTTCCACAAGGTCAGGATCAATGTCTTGATACTTTCCCGTTTCTCCACGTCAAACAGTCCGCAATCCGTATAGAACGGATTGAAGGCTATCGGGTTGTCCTCCTCGTACGTAATGTAGATCCCGTCCTCCCCACGGGTGCGGTCGTGAATCATGCGGCACAATCCCTGATAGCTGTTGCCCGTATCTACCAGCAGGATATGTGTGCCCTGCTCGTAATATTGCCGGACCAGATGATTGGTGAAGAAGGACTTCCCGCTGCCTGAAGGACCGAGGATGAACTTGTTCCTGTTGGTGATGATTCCCCGTTTCATGGGCAGGTCGGAAATGTCCACATGCACCGGAATTCCGTTCTGACGGTCCGCCATACGGATACCGAAAGGACTGGGTGAATTTCTGTAATTGGTCTCTCCGGAAAAGAGGCAGACCGCCTGTTCCAGGAAGGTGTAAAACGACTCCTCGGCTGGAAAATCACCCGCGTTGCCGGGAATACCCGCCCAATAGAGGACCGGCGTGTCGATAGTATTATACCTTGGCGTGCATTCCATCATGGCCAGCTGGCTGCCCGTGTCGTTCCTGACGCGACGGAACTCATCCGCGTCCTCGGCCCAGGCGATGACGTTGCAATGGCATCTGACGGGAAGCAGCCCATTGGTGTGCGCCTCGTCCAGATACATTTCCGTCCATTCCTGGTTCACGGCGTTACTCCGGCTGTATCTTGACAGCGAGAGCATGTTACGTGAATTCTTCTCCATCATCTGCAGGATTTCCTGCGCGTCGTCAATGAACACGTACTGCGAATAAATGTGGTTGCACGGCAGCAGCAGTCCCACTGGCGCCGCGAAGGAGAGGCGGCAGTCGCTACGGTCCGTGGACATCCTCTCGTAACGCATGTCGGTGGAAAGCTTGCCGGGCAGGTCCTCCGTATCCGAGAGGGTATGCAGGCAGAGCCGCTTGTCTCCGATACGCATCCGTCCGGGCTTGAGGCAGATGTCCTGCAATACGGCGCTCTCATCCTCCAGCGAGAGCGAGAGGTATTTCTCCACCAGTCCGGCACGCTCCTCCGTGCCGGTAATCTCGTCCGTTTCCAGACGCCGCAGCCTTATATGCCCGGAATCGTTCATGATGCGTTCGAACTGTTCCACCGACTCCAGAAAGCGGACGGCCGTGTCCTTGTCGGTTATCTCCCTGGGCAGCAGGAATCCCCGGCAGAGGGTGCTGAAATCGCTCCGTCGGCGGCTGCGCTCGCGGGTCGTCTTTGTCAGGAACAGGTAGCATCTGTGGTTCAGGTAAGGTCTTTCATTGAAATGTAGTTCATAGCTGCGTGTAAGAAAGCTTTGTTCCTCACCATCACTTTTGGGACGGTATGTTTCTTGAATAAACCAGTCCTGCTTACAGACGATGCTATGCTCCGGCAGCACCTTCATGGCCTTTATCCAGGAAGAGTGCATGGCCTCATACTCGTCCTCCGTCACCGTGTACAACTCGGGCAGTTCCACCTCGAAAGCCACGGTCAGGTCGGCGTCCTTGCTCACAATGCAGCCGTTCTCCACCGAGAGAAGGGGGAACCTGCGTTCCAGCGTTTCCGCCTTTAAAACATTTCTCATGATTGTCGCTTTTTTCTTTTCGTGAATAATCTGAAGGCTCTCTTGCGGTGAATCAGGTAGCGCGGATGGCGTCTTTCGGCCAGCAGCTTCATCAGTCCGTGTTCACCGTAGCGGACGTTCAACCGGAAAGTCACCCATACCAGCAGGCCGCCGGATATGCTCCCGAAGGGGATGCATATCCATTGGTCCACACCCGCCAGATAGAGGATGACCACCGCAAGGAGCACCATCGCAAGCCCACCGGCGAAAACGAACAGGTATTGAGACTTGAGCCCCTTGAACTCGACGGGATTGCCCGCGCCTTTGTTTACCGGATACCTCATGCCTCTAGAGGAAGAAGGAACGCAGGATGGTGGCGGCCACGATCAGGAAGATGCACGCGAAGAACCAGCTGGCGGCTGTCTTCGAGGTATCAGGATCGCCACTGGAGAACTTGCCGTAGGTCTTGATACCGCCCACCAGCCCCAGGACGGCCCCGATGGCGTAGCATAGCTTAGTGGCGGGATCGAAATACGAGGTCATGAGACTGGTCGCCTCGTTGATACCGGCAAGGCCCTGACCTTGGCCCTGCGCAAAAACACTGGCGGCAATAACCGCACACATCACAGAAAAAAGGATTCTTCTCTTCATTGTCGAATCATTTAGGTGAGACATAAATTTGAATTCGACAGCGAATGTAAAATGGAATAACGTACTGTAATTCAGTGCTGTCATCAGATGTCATCAAATGTCATCAGATGTCCGGATTTGGCAGTAAACGTCTTTGCGATGACGTAAGTATCTATATTTCTTTACAGATTGCCAGGAAACTGAACTTGAGACTAGAGGTTACCGATATCCGAGCCTGTATGTCTAATCATAGAAGAATGAGAGTGAAACACGTATATGTTGTGAAAACGTTTAAACTTAGCATAAAAGAAACAGTCTAATCTTAATCAGAGTATTTTTTTGTATTTTTGAAAAGAATAGCGCGACAATTAAGTAAAACAGGTCCATGCGTATAAAGAGATATTCTATCGTAATCTTGTTTCTATTCGTCTTTTTGTATATAAAGGCGACGGGACAGTCTTGTGATGTCATTTACATCAATGGTGAGCAATGGTGGCTGATGGCCAGACCGATAGACAAGGATTCCGCCCTATATGCACGGTTAAGGGATTTTCTTCCGGAAAATCACTGTATGTCAACCGCCAACTGGGATGGTTATACGGCCTTTTGGAAAATGGAGGACAGCTGCCTTTACCTGCAACGTATGGAAATATGCGTATATGACAAGGCAAGCCGGAAAGATTCCACTTTGATTTACCATACGGACGCTCTGAAAACACTTTTTACCCCTTATTATGAGAACGGAAGGATTCCTGCCCGCTGGTTCAGCGGTGAACTACGGGCCGGCAAAGGTGATTTGGTTCGTTATGTCCACTCCGGTTTCGACCGTAATATGGAAACCGAACAGGTAATTCTACTCAGGCAAGGCAGGATACGAAGTGTACGGACATACCATAATTTCAAACAACATGGAATAAAGATTTTAGAATCACAAGATGAGATCATCCGGCGGTTCCCCTGGCATCGTTTCCCGAAGTACAAAGGACAGCGGCTGATATTCAGTATACGTAATATCCAATGTACCCCGGATGGACATCTCCTGAACTTTGATGTCCGGACTTTGTTCATACGTCCCAAAGGAGAAAACATTGAAGACCGGAACCACCCATTAGTGAAAGCTTTCAAAGAAACACTGAAAAGTATTTATCCATGGGAGATACTATTCATCAACGGGAAATATACCATGGAACCTCCAAGCTGCGTATTAGGTATTTGGGAGAAAAATGATTTACCATCCAAAACGGATAACGATACAACCGAATATTCCATTATAGGTAAAGTTTATGGGGAAGAAGTGCGACAGATTCCGCCCTATGATGTTATAAAAAGACCGTTGACCGGTTCCAATCTGAGAGCAGAGGGATTGCCTTTTCAAGGTTGGCTGACTGATTCTACAGGAACTTTCAGAATAAAACATTTAAAAAAAGGACAATGTCTTTTGCGGGCAGAATTTATTGGCTTGAATCCTTGTGACACACTCGTCACCGTGTCCGGAACAACATGCACGGACACCTTACAACTGGTATTGACATTGCCTTATGACTATATCGAAGAATACGTATGTTCACCGGAATTGTCACGTGAATATATCAATAAAGGGCACCCGAATCTAAAACTGGTCATACCCATTGAACAAGACAAAAAAGTACGGGAACATATCTTTTGGAAAAAGTATGGAGTCAAATATTATAGCTATTATCCCCTGAAAGAAAACGGAAAGATGGATTGCTATTTAAACACGCCCAATTGTCTGTTGACAGCCTACAACCGGGAAGTGTTCCGCTATCTGGATGAAAAATTCGGGAAAACATGGCGCGAGGAAGTACCTCCCGGCATCTTCGGACAGGATAAATCATTGGATGAGCTACGGGATGAAAGCTGGCTTATCAAGACTTTGAACCGACGATGTAAATACCCGATAGTCTGGCAGAAGAAGAACAAAGGCCGTGTCTTGCGAGTTGCTTACGAAGTAAATCAGGATGGTTACATCACCACGGCCACTATTCTTGGTAAAACGCCCCGTACATTCCGAAAATCGGTACTGGATGTTTTACAATCGCTTAGAAATGAACCTACTGTCTTATGCCCCGGAAAGGATACGCTATGCATTCAATACAGACTGGATACCATGCCGCTCCTTCCGAAGGCGGATGTGGTTATTACCGGTTATTCCACCTGCGACCAACCCGTCTTGATGAGATATGATGCCACCTTGATTGCCCGTACCCCTGAACCTCGTTTGGAAGCGGGTGTTCCGGTCTGTTATCTGAATGAGCGTGGAGATACCATTGTGCCATACGGCAGATATAAATTCTGTCAAACCGATACCATCAAAGGTATAGGCTTTGTATACGAAGACAAGCCAAGAGATGCCAGAATAGTCTGCATTAACGATGCAGGCAAGAAACTTTTTTATGTAGTCGAATGTGATAACGGACCTGATTATGTCAAGGAAGGGTTGTTCCGGATCATGGATGAGAAAGGCCTGATGGGTTTTGCCGATTCGTCGGGACACATAATCATTACTCCCCAATTCAAGTTTGCATACCCTTTTGAGGGAGGAAAGGCTAAGGTTACATTTACGGGAAAACAAAAAGTCGTATCCGGGTCTGACGGCGAAAAACATTATTGGGATAGTGAAGAATGGAGATATATAAACAGAAGATGTAAGTTTGTACAACCTTAAAGTCAAAGCGTATGAAAAAAATAGCGTACTTGTTATCAGTTTATTTATTCTGCTTGTTACCCAAATTGCAAGCGCAGGATATCGATTTTCCGCTGTCACTGTCGGAAATAGAAAAGTATGAGAGCCGCATCCGCATACAAAGGCTTCCCGCTGTCACCATCACCCATGCGGACGCCTACAAAATCAGGACACGACAACCAGTATATTCTCCTCGGACAAAAGAGATTGTGCTTGATATAATCAATATGGATGGCCCTACAGCCGAGCTTGAATATCATAATCTCAAACAGATGGTAAATGGCAAATGGCTCGGTTTCCCCTTTATAGACAATCTTGTATTCGCCATTGGAGGAAGAGATTTATCCAAAGGCGATACGCTACCCGAACATATCCGTATGTCCGAGTTTAAATATCCGTTAAAGCCCAACAGGTACCAGGCTAATTTTTATGTGTTTGCCAACATCCATACCTATTGCAATCTGACAGGTAAAAGTATTGTTTCCATAAAGGAGACGGAAATGGACGGTGCCTTTGCTTTCAAGGTATTACCATCCGATAATGATTCCATACGTATTTTATTTGAAAACCATACAAACCTGGAGGTACAACCGGTCTTTTTCCCTAGTATAAGTACAGACGAACGGTATATGGTACATCCCTTTGCCCGTTCCGGTTGGGTAGGAGAAGCGAATTATATGAAAAGCCGTGCCCGTTTGAAAGGTGGAGAGGCGATACTGTTTACCATTCCTGTCTCATGGGATGTCAACCGGATAACAGACAGAAACGACAAGGAACGATTCCAAGCAGGCAGGTTACTTTCAGGAAAATACCGAATAGGACTGCAACTCGAAATTTATATGGATACGGAATTTGAAGTAAAATAAATACAACCGCTTATGATAACAAGACTATTATTATTGGCAATGCTCCTGCCGCTAGCCGGCCTGTCACAGGCGCGGGCAGACGGACGCTACATTGAAGTGACCGGGACATCCGAGATAGAGATCGTACCGGACAGGATTCACTACATTATCGAAATCCGTGAATACTTCGAGGAGGAGTTTGATGGCAAGTCCAAACCGGAGGAATATCGTACAAAGGTTTCTTTGAACCGGATCGAACAGGGACTGCGGGAAGTGCTGCATGACGCGGGTATCTCCCCGGATGCCGTCCGCACGCAGGAGATCGGTGATTACTGGCGCAAGCAAGGGCAGGATTTTCTGGTGGCCAAGACCTTCGATATCACGTTACTGGATTTCAAACAGGTTGATGAAATCCTCAAACGTATGGATACCAGAGGTATCCATACCATGCGCATCGGTGAACTGGAAAACAGGGACATGTTGTCCTACCATCAAAAAGGAAAAATCGCGGCCTTGAAAGCGGCGCAGAGGAAAGCGGCCTATCTGGTGGAGGCATTGGGCAAAAAATTGGGACCGGTAATACGTATTGTAGAAGACGAAGCAGGTGGCAGCCTTCCTTTCTCACAGAGTAACGTGCTGTCCTCCAATGTCGTTTCATTTGACAGCTTCCGTACAATTAAAAAGAAATACTCCATGCTTGTGCGGTTTGAGATTGCGGATTGACAGGAACCGTAACTACCGGAAATAAAGGTATGATGCCATATACAGCCATTGCCTTCAATAACCTGGTATGAAATTCGAGGAGGATCTTGAATCTGAATTCCAATGTCCTGCCATATCGGATATTCATAAATAAACAAGAGGGTGTGTCAAAACAGTCACATCCTCTTTTCATATCAGTTTAGGTTTGATATTTTTCTAAGCGGCATTTTCTCGAACAGTCAGTTCAAAAGTCTTGCAATTCATCCAATAAGTCGTTCTTAAGTGTTTGTACAGTCTACAAATCAGGTCAAGAAATAGCTTATAGCCTTCTTTAGCCATTTTAGCGCACATTTTTTTGATATTAAAGGCAATGGCAAAGAAGGCAAAGTCCATTGTAACCTTTTCTTTCCCCACATGTCGGAAACGACGGTATGCCATGTCGTATTTCATTTGTCCGAATACGGCTTCAGGTTCTATGCACCGCCTTTTCCTATGTTTGCCCCCTTCTTCTGAAGTCAACCTTTCACGTGCCTGCCTTTTGTATTGGTTCAACCGGTGGTTCACTTCGATGATACGGTTTCCCCGTGCCTTAAAGCAACAGCCACGCAGAGGACACCCTTCACTTCTTTGTGCTTCATACCGGACACTCTCGGTGATGTACCCGCTTGCTGTCTTGTCACGTCTGGTTCCTATGCGGTTCATGTGCTGTCCCATAGGACAGACGTAATAATCCTCTTCCGCATTGTAATGGAGGCTCTCCGCATGGAATGGATTGGGGGTATATCGGGGACGTTGCTCTTTATGGAAGAAGTTGTATTTGACGAAGGCCTTTATCCCGTTCTCCTGCATGAACCGGTAATTTTCTTCCGAACCATAACCGGCATCCGCCACTCCTGCAGCGGGAAACCTGCCATAGCGTCCCCTGAATGAATGAAAGAAAGGGATGAGCGTGAGGGTGTCCGTCGGGTTGGGGAAGAGGGTGAAGTCGGTGATGAACTGATTCTCTGTCCCTATCTGTAAATTGTATCCGGGTTTGGTCTGGCCATTGTTCATGGCATCTTCCTTCATGCGCATGAAGGTGGCATCATGGTCTGTCTTGGAATAGGAGTTGCGCTCCCCTAATATCTCCAGATGTTTTTCGTATTCAGCCAGCTTGTCACGATGGGACTCAAGTTTCTTTATCTGTTTCCGCTTTTTAGCACGGGCTTCCTTCTGTTTCTTGTCGCCGGGCTCAGGTTCATCCGCCAAGGCATCCTTGAGTTCGTCCACTATTTCAGAAAGCATGGCCGGAGTAAATTCCACAGGGGTGTCCTGCGGAGTGTTTTCCTGTGCAATGGACTCATCCACCTGAGCCAAAAGGACGCGTATCTTGCCCATCAGTTTTGCCCGGTTCCTCTCAACGCTTTTACGCCAGACAAAAGTATATTTGTTGGCCTTGGACTCTATCTTCGTGCCATCGACATATTCTACGTCAAGGCTGAGAAGACCTTTGTCGGCTAGGATGAGAACCAATTGGGTGAAGACAGTGTTGATCTCGTCCTTCACGCGGTTGCGGAAACGGTTGATGGTAATGAAATCAGGCTTCTCATAACCCGCAAGCCAAATGAAATAAATGTCGCGCAACAGCAGCTGCTCTATTTTGCGGCAGGAGTAGATGTTGTTCATGTAAGCATAGAGAATGGTCTTAAGCATCATTTTGGGATGGTAAGGGCAACGGCCGGTTGCCTTGTAGAGTTTCTTGAAATTATCAAGGTTAAGACTGTCAACAATCGAATTGACTATGCGCACAGGAGCATCCGGGGCTATATTTTCATCGATTCTTTGAGGAAAAAGAACCGTTTGGTTGGGAGTGTAAGAACGAAAATGCAACTTTGCCATAACTTTTTTAACTTTGCCCTAAAGATACTAATTCTTTAGGTAATAACAAAGCCCGGGCTTGGGAAAGTCTGGGCTTTGAACATAAAAAAAGAGGATGTATCATAATGACAAACAGCTATCATTCTGTCATGTTGAGCGAAGCGAAGTCGAAACATCTCACTTAACCAATCTTGAGATCCCTCGGCTACGCTCGGGATGACAGAATGATAGGTAATCTCTATTTTGATACACCCTCTTATTAGTTCCTTTTATAGCGCAGTATGAGAATCGTAATTAACAAGTGCGCTGGATATTCCGAAGCGAGAGTATAAATAATTTTTTAATGAGCAAATTTTTCATCTCAAATTCCATTTTCTTATATATCTTCAATTCTGCAGTCTGGCATCAAATTTCGCTATTATTTCATCTATATTTCTGTCCTTTAGTTGTTTCATTGCTGCATCATGCCACGCGCCCCTTCATAAGAGCAACTCTCAGCACCTACTTTCTGCGCTTCTTTCAGAGCTGTTTCCAAATCTGATTCTAAGAGATTGCATATTCCAAACATTACTTTGTCTTTGAACAAATTATTAATCAAAGCAGCCGCTGTCCAATCACCCGCACCAGCGGTATCCACCACTTTTTCATTTGCAACAGGTTCCAAGTGCTTCCAATCACCACTCAAGCGGTAGCTCAAACCCTTTGCTCCTTGCGTCTGGATAAACAACTTATCCTTATAGTCTTTAAACTGGTTAATGTCTTTTATCCTTTGTTCCGAGAACTTGACTATATCAGACACCTCAACACATTTGTTGAACAGCCTAACATTACCTCCTCTGCTGGAAGGCTCAAAGAATATCACCGACCCTTTTTCCCTAAATGTGGTGGCTATCTTCAAGATGGCAGGTGAAACCCTGTCAAAGAAGAATACCTTTGGCACAAAGTCTATCCTCTCAATTACTTCATTCGCCTGTTTCAGCGTCATCGACTTGAAGTCCAGATAGAACCGCCCGATATTGTTGCGTGATTCAAACTTGTGCGTGGGAACACCATCCTTGTTAATGAAGTTACGCTGCACTATCACCGGTGTCTTACCGTCTTGGGTAGAGACAAAATCAGTATGTACATGGTGCTTTTTCATGTCATCCAACACCCTCACCCCGTCTTTCGTGCCATCCAGACGGGCTATGGGATAGGCATCCCAACCCATGTGGGAGAGAATCATCATTACATTACCGCATGTGCCACCCACGTAATAGGATATGGGGACTCTTTGTCCGTCCCAAATCAACACATCCAGACTTATTAGGCCTGCACCAACTATGATATTATTTGTTTCTAGTTCCATGTTTCAAGTATCAAGATTCAAACTTCAGTATTAAGTCTTTCCACCAACTCCACTTTCACCTTTTCCCAAGCCACCTGAGGGGCATACTCCACCTGTGGCCCAAGGATCATTTCTGTGTCCGTCAAGAATTCCTCATCCTGTAGCTTCCCGTTCATATTCAGCACAAATTCCTTGTACGTAGGCAGGTGCGATGTCGTGAAGCCCAGATACCGCTCATAGCTCTCAATCACTTTCCCTTTATTTAACTCGGGGTGCATTGACAGTATCTTCCACAGGTCAAACAAATCGCGTCCTTTCCTCCGCTGATACACAGCTCTTAGTTTCGTTCCTGTCAGTTCTGCCAACTCATACGTCTGCACCTCGCAGGCTCCCTTGAACCACGAACTATTCACCGCAAAAGGCACTCTTACCATTGGAAAAACACTGAAATGTTCCTTGCAGTTAATCTCCACCTTCAAGTGAATCTCCCCCGCATCTATATCCGTCGGTTGCACCTTGAACACCAGCGTATTGTTGTATTTCTTCTGCTTTACCACTGGTTCGCCCAACCAGGCCAGCGCATCCCTTAGATGGTCTATCGTCTCTTTGATGGGTTCTGCCTTCACTTGCACCAAGTCGATGTCCTCCGAGTATCTGGGCTGTGGCTTCAGATACAACTTACCCAATGCCGTGCCGCCTCTGAACGCCAGATGCTCCGCAAGAAATGCATCACTATAAATAGACACTAACGCACGGCAGACTATCAAATCCTGTTCGATGAATTTATTCACCACCCACGGAGCCTGCTCGCTCCATTCCGTAATATATCGCTCTGGTATCATAACTCGTCAATCTCAATGGTTTCGTTCACAATAATTTTCCACTTGGCGTTCCTTTCGCACCTCTCGCTGCTCTTTCCTGCCTTTAAAGGCACATACTGGAGTACAAAACCGGAACACTTTAACAGACTGTACACTGACTCTGCCGTTTCCCCTTCTTCCAGCACCTCGTCCAAAATATAGCCCAAACGCTGCAGACTAGTTACTGGCACCTTCTTCACGAAGTCAGCCCTTAAGCGTCCAAAATCCAGTTTCTCAGCCAATTCAGCCAGAACAGTGGCTGCTCGCGAAATGCTTCCTGTCTTAGCTTGATACGTCAGCAAATCCACTGCCGTCAGTTCAGGACATGACACGTTAATGTAGCTCGTCCGCGTCTGCCGTCTCTCCACGTATGCCTCAGGAATATGACTCTTGCAGAAATAATGCGTAAGGTACTTCTTTCCTTTCTTGTCACGCATGGCGGGAGGCTCTATCATCACGCTGAACCGCAGAGGAACCTGATGCGAAGCTCCGTGATAACTTGCCGCACTCAATAGAGCTACATAGTATTTGCGTCCCAGATGGTGCATCATGTCATCCAAGTAAAACGACTGCGGCACAGCCCCACGCAGCACATACTCATTCGGCACTATGACGTAGAAGCCACGCAGGGGCGACATAATCCGTCCCTTGCTTACCTCCCTAGTTAGTGCCCGCGCAATGCTGCCGGCACTCATGTCAGGGAAAGCATGCGCCACCTCATCGTGCGTGAAGGTGTAATTGCCTCTAAGCGGCTTATCATATATCCAGCTTGCTATGCTCGCCATTATCTTGTATTTATTATTTCATTTGCAAAAATGGACATTTTTTGTCTAATTGCGCAAATATACAACAAGAAATTTCTATTATTGGGTTATTTATTGACCAACATCAATTTTCGTTGTATGCTTCTCCTGTAATCCAAAGCAGGAAGGGTTCACTCCCCTCATTGGACTTCTTAAACACAGTAGCGTCTTTAATTTCATAATTCGCTGAGCTTACGTTATAATATAGTTACACAGTTGTTATACTCCAATCCCACGAGCAGTGCGCCAAGTGACAGCAATTTACTTGTCAGCAATGCGATGCCAAAACAAACGTGGTCACTGATAGGTTTGAACGTAGCCTGATGCCCCTGAATCATATTAGACACAATACGATACAATTCAAAAGGATTCTGCTCGTCAGCGTATGTGACATTCTGTGGCTCTGTAAATTGCTTTTCTGTGAAGAACTCATGGTATTTCAGCATCAGATGATCAGAGTGCCGTGGGTCTTTCGAAGGGAAAGGCAATACGGGGAACATATCTGATGGCTGGAAATGATTGTAGATGCTCCGCAGAATGTCAATGTTCTGGTCACCCATCAAGCTAATCAGGATATTAATCCTATCTAAATTAGACTCACGGTTTGACAAAGAACGGAATCCCACCAACGGCTCAATATTGTCTATTACCGGTGTTTTCTTAATCAGTTCATCTATCGTAACATTTTCAGATACTGCAAAGAACAGATTCTTGGATTTATCTTTGTCAAGTTTGTTAAACAAGGCCTTGCCAATATTGAAATAGAAAGCTCTGGGTAGTGAACTAACATCCATTATCACGTCATTATATGCGCCCAAGTCTTTGTCTATCACTTTGCGACTCATCTGAGCTATACGCTTGTCCCAAGGTAAGTTACCGTCAATTTTCAACTCCTCATAACCAAAGCCGTATTGGTCTTTCAACTCTGTAAGTTGCTGCGAATTAATGTCGTATAACTTCTTATTTTCTACAGGATCTTTCTCATTGGGGAAATCGAAGGCAACACAATCCAATACCTGCTCAGGGTTATTTTCAAGGAACAGTTTCAAGATATTATTCATTCTAGGGTCAAAGCCCTTACCCAACAAGAAAAGGACTTTCGCCCCAGACTTGTCCTTATAATACTCTTTCCAGAATTCCACCAGTTTCTCATTCTGGCGATACATCACGTATGACTTCCAACGTTTTTTCATAGCCAAGAATTTAATTTATGAAGTGTTAATGGACGCCATCCTCCACGTTCAAGCGGCAGATGTGCGTATGCACAAAGCCAGCTATTCAGGTAGAATATAGTCCATTTCTGATCTTTTTTACCTTGGGTTACACCCTGTTTCATCAAGAAATTATATGCGAGACAATCTTTCAAAATCGTTGCCAACTCTTCATTGTCAGGATCTTGGAACCAAAAGCCATCCTTCCCCCATTTGCTCGAATTCTCTTCCTTTACGGCAAAGCCGGTAACAGAACGATATGAATATGTAGGAGTAAAAGTCACACTACAGCAGAAATCTATCAGATGTATCAAGAAACCGTAGATTTTGTTACCTCGCGGAAATCGCTTGATGTCTTCCAAACGAGCAAGTGCAAAGTCTCTGACAATCTTATCTTGTTCCTCTGCAGTTAATACATAGTGTGAAGGGTCTGAAATTTTCTTGGCTACCAACAGTTCATACATCTTGGCAGACAAATCCAAGAATTGCTCAACATTCTGACTGGCCAGATCCATAAGTGTAGAGAAGCCGTAATACTGTGGCAACTTTGTTATTTCACCGGGCATTATCTCCTTCACCAATGGCATCAACGGATTTAACATCCATTCCAAATCCTGAGCAGTATATCCAAACAGGTTCATTGCACCGTTTGCGCCTTGACGGGCAGCATGCATCAGCAAGGCTCTCATATTAAGTACCCTCTCATACGGGTCTTGATTCTCTATGGCGGCCACACACTCTGTGTAATTGTCAAAGTTATGAAGCTCTGTCAATTGCGCCAGATATTTCTTACTAGCATCGTTGTATAACGCTTTGTAGTTAACTGTGGTATCACAGGCAAGCGCACTGGCAAGGGTGATTCCATCCGCAGAGAAGGCACTACGTAACGTAGCAATATTCTTAACCATTGGATTGAATATGCCCTTTTTGGTGTTCTCCAGATGGATAGTCTGGTCATCCCTGTCCTTAATGTTCTTATCACTCAGTATGTCTGTCGTAGAGAGTGTTTCCAAACGTTCTGCTATCCAAAGCGTTACAGGGAGGCGAACCTCAACGGTTTCATCACGGATAATCTTCTTTTGGTTCTTAGTAAGTTTATGACCGTCGTCTATCTGGAAGATGAAATCTTCACAAAGTTTCTCTCCCTTATGGGTAAACCAAGAAGCCTTCATAGCTTGCAGGGCAAACAGCTTACTACTTCCCTGAATTCCCTCTTCCGGCATCACAAAATTGTCAAGAAACTCACATATTTTACGTTCCTGCTCTGCGGCCCAATCCAACAATTCTTTTCCAGTGTATTCTGATTTGAAATCTCCTAACTCTAGAATAATCTCCTCTGGCGTATACGTAATCTCATTTAATTGGGTGTATTTAATACCAGCCAGTGCCATTAAACTTTTCAAAGTAGCCAGCACAATCCTCGCATTAAGGAGCGACAGAAATAATCTCTTCTGTTCTATTTCATTAAACAGAATATCATCTTCTAGAAATTCATAGTCACGGCCTAACTGGAGATACACGCCACATTTCTTGATACGTTCACTATCTATTACTTCCAGTCTTTTCAGCTTCTTATAAGCTGTATTGCGCTCAGTGATTCGCTGAAGGATTGTGGGTGAGAACAGACGCAATAAGGTGGTCTTTCCCGCACCTGGCGAACTGAGGATGGTGGTCACATTGTTCCATAGCTTATCCTGCTCAAACTTCTCTTCAAGATGAGTTAAGGGCTCCGACGAGAAAAGTTCCAAGAACATCTCGTCAGTTTCTATTCGCTCAGAGGCACGTATGGCAAATGGGTTCTTATAGATATTCATATGGTCAGTGGCGGCTTATACGGGGAAACAATCCATGAAATCTTTCTGCATTCTGCCAAATAATTGGCAGTGAGTTGTTTGGCGTATTGTGAGCAAGCACAACAGGCAAGGCACATTCATCAAAACCCAACCACGGGTTATCATTTTTGCCAACCTTGTAGCTTTTGGAGATAACACACTCTTCCACAAAGTGCTCATCTTTCTTCAATACCTCCACTAAATCTTTATCATTCTTGATGTCGTTCGATAATTTGTCTTCAAGTAACTGAACAATATGAATGTTGAACTCCACTTTATCCTGCCAATTAACAGACTTCAAGTAATCATCAAAGTTATTCTTTATATTGGTTCTCGCCTTTTCTGTAGCAATACAAAACAAGATATCTATCTGTATTTTATCCTGATTAGGATCTAATAGATAGCTCAAATGCTCGATTTTATGTTCCTTTTCAACAGACCCTTTAGTACACAGCTCGTCAATGATTTTTTTCAACTTGCCATGATACTTCCCATCACTTTCATCATAGCGGATAAAACTTTTTCCACTGGCAGTAAAGTCATCTATTAGGAAAATCCTCCGAAAGTAAGGTTTTTCTATACCTTTCAGTTTGTCATCTTTACGTAACTCTTCTAACATATCCTTCAGTTTTTCCCCGGCAGGATAGTAGTTGGTCAAGACCTGCTCGTTGTTGAAACCTGCACTACGACGCAAAATGTCTGTATGGGCACCGTCACTGAGACCAATGACAAGTGCTGAACGCTTCTCAATCTCAAAACGGCTACGCACCACTTTACTTGAACGCTTATATGATGGCATACCCATTTCTACAGTAGCCATATCTAGCAGAATAGGTCGTATCTTAGAGTCATACAACAAATCCACCAGATAGTTCATTTGCGTTGAGGATATGAAGACCAATTTATCCTTTATGAACTTATAAGCCTCATCACGGTCTCCTTCCTCAATATCATTCAGCCACTGCACCAGACTACTCATAAAGCGCATACCCGGCATATACCGATCATAAGCATCATACTTCATGCTACCCATAAATTCTAGGGCAGCACGTTCAGATGCCAATGTGGGAGCATCCCATTTCATGATGCTTGCAAGAAGCTGATTTGCTAAATTACTGTTCATACGCTAAACTTACACGTTATTTTCCCTTCGTTTGCCTTCATGCGACTTATGTAATAGAGGGTTGCATCAAGTCCTTTCATACCTGATGGGGCTATGTTCCAGCAACTCTCCGTATTCTTAGATACTCGGTCAACGCTCAGTGAATACTTACTAGTCAGCATTTCATAGTCGTTGCCTTCCACGGTTCCATAATCACCTATACACAAGGTGTGTTCAGGATCTTCTATCACTCGTAGTTTGCTCACTTCACGGTAAACTACGATATCCATGCTGTGACTGCTGCGCCACACACGGATACCTTTCATTTGCTTATCCCAAATGATTTCACGGCAGGTATCATATACAAGCTGTGATTCCGCCTGGGTCATCTCTCCCTCAATGGACAGTTGCAGACTACGCTCTTCAAACTTATAACCTACACATTCGGCAGGGAGCCTCAACTTCAGTTCTTCTTCCAGTTCTTTCAGTTCGCTGTCAAAGTGTTGTTTCTTCCACTTTTTCAATTCATCTTCATCACCTAAAGTCAACAGACAGGCACCATTATAGTAGCCCACTTTGATTTGCAGCCAGTATTTCTGGTCAATGGATTCTTGGAACGACTCGCCCACCGACTTGCCACGACCTGTAGCCACCACTATCTGTACACCGTTTTCCAGCAGAGGCATCAACGCATCTCTTATCTCATCGCATAATCCATTCGTAAAACGACTTTTGCGGTCTGAGGCTGACAGTGTACCATCATAGTCAAAGGCTACGGTGGTGAACCTGCCACGGTTCAGCTGGCGTACAAAACGCTGACAAGACTCACTGTAATACACCCACAAAGGGACATTTTCCCTACCTGCTATGCCAAGTTTGCGCAACACTGCCACATCAAGTGCTTTCTCTGCGGGTAAGATGCAATTTGTCAGCTTGTAGTAATTAAGGTTGTAGAGCAAGCGTCCGTATCCTGGCACACCTGGTTTCCCAGGGTCAATGCCACGGGCTTCGCCCAAGTCGTTGACAAAGCGGAATGCCTTCAACAGCATGTCAATAGATGCCTGAGGACCATCCAACTCTGTTTCTATATAGATGACCGGTACGCTCTTAGGTAAGCATCCAATGGTCTTATAAGCCAGTTCCCTCTCAACGGGCGTTACCAGTGCAATGATGCAGGAGTTCTCTCCCCGCTTGTCGAACCAATGGTGACGGCCATGACCGAAGTTGCGGTAGTCGCTGAGCAAGGCAGAGCCAAGAGCGGCCTCCGTGAGTTTTGACTCAATATCCCATGCTACGGGTTCTCCTGTTGCGCCATACATCACTATGAAGTTTTGAATGACTGATAGATTCAGGTTGAAGGTCTCAGGCTGCAGGTCGTTCAACTTGAATCTTGAATCTTGATACTTGGAAGCGCACGCTGCTTTGCAAAGCAGCGTGAATGTAGCCAATAGCGAATTTGTGGCTAAGAAGCCATCCTTCTCGCTGGGGATGTTCTCGCACCAACGCTGTACCTTGGGGTACTGTTCCAGCAGTTCCTCGGTAGGATTGTTCTTGCGGAGGGTCAAGCTCATCATGCCTGTCTCGTTATACTTTACGCCATACTTGATGGCACTCAGTATATCTTTGTTCTTACCACTGGCACTAAGGAAAAGCAGTTTGCTGCTACGGATAATATTATACCCTGCATACATCAACTGAAGTGGGGTCATCGCTTGTGCCAGCACACCATTGCGCTGCTGATAGAGCTGAACTGCATAATGGCAAGCACTGAGCGAACCGCCAGAACCAATGCACACCAAAGGTATCTGCTTGTTCTCTGCAAACAGAAACTGTGCAAGACGCGTCACATCCTGCTGCTCAGCCCATCGAATAGTCTCCGAAAGCTTTTTCAACTCTTCCTTAAAAGGCTTTCCCATAATTAAACTTTGAGTTCACTTAAAAAGTGGTATTAATTTGATTTGCAAAGGTAATACTTTTTTCGAAAGGGAAGCATAGATTGCCGTATAATTATGCTCTGTGACAGTTGTTTGTATTTCAGATTTTTGAAGTTCAAATTTCGTAATAGCAATCTTTTTGAATTTCTTTCATAGCATTTGCCGGGATACACAGTGAGGGTGTGTCATAATACCCAAATAGAAAGAATTACCCCTGCCACAGCTATTTGTAGCAGGGGTAATCTTTTCAAAAAAGGAGTTTTGACACACCCTCTTGTTCTAAATTAATAACATAAATAAAGCCAAGGCATTATTGTTATCATTAACAGCATCAATAACAAAACATAAAGCAATATCCGTAGTGTATGGTTCGGGCATTTCTTTTTGACAAAAACCGATACCATCTTTATGTGTAACAGGAAATGAATGGCAAGCAGAGTGACCAATACAACTCCCGCCCACAAATGAATATTACCCCAATCATGCCTTCCCAAGCCCAGTAAATGTGAACACCATGGGGTAGCGTCTTGGAATCTTACAGCATGGCGGGAAGGAATTACTATTTCCAAAATGAAGCCACTTATACTTACCAAAGCCATTGCCATCAGCATGACAAAGTCTATGATAATATTAAGCGGCATCTTATTCTTTCCGGACATCATTCTTTATGACCATGTCCATGACATTCATGATGATGTTCATGGGATGAACAACCCACTCCCGAATCTGTAAGTTTCCCGCTTAAATAATCAGTGGCAACTTCCAGAATATTACCCGAACAGCCTCTTATAACTTTGATATGGTGGGTTGTAAGTACATTCAAGGCACCTTGTCCCATATTTCCTGCCAGCATAACGCTGACTCCCATGTTTTCCAATTCTCCTGCGATATTGGATTTACATCCGCATCCTTGCGGAGAAGGAATAGTCTCGCTACTTAGAATCTGGTTGTCTTGTCCTACTGTCAGGATTGTGTAATACTCACAATGACCGAAATGGTTATCGACTACATTCTCTTTGGTCGGAATAGCAATTTTCATCATAATCTCATTTTTATTAATGTTAATATTACTTATGCTTAAGTCGTCGGAGTGACATGCCGGACATTCCATCTTGCGGATTTTAAGCGCAGGATTGATATTGTTGAATAAGAAACCGCATGCTCCGCAACGGAACCATTCACTGTCAGTGTACGCTGCTCCGCCTTCTATCATTAAGGTAACACCACGAACCAATGCCTTGGCAATCTTTCGCCTTGCGCTGACATATATCCGACTTAGTGTCGGACGTGATACTCCCATTGAAACAGACGCTTCCTGTTGGGTTTTCATTTCATAATCGCATAACCGTATCGCCTCATACTCTTCAAAATGCAAGAATATGGTATTCTTACAACAACCGTTCAGACCTATAGGCTTGAATCCTGCGGTAACGGGCATGTCATTAACTTTACGGATGTTCTTGGGACGTGGTGACATTATATATATTGTTTTTGCTTGCAAATATAACGAGCAAATGCTCAAAATAAAAATAATAGTTCCTCTTTTTTATAGAATAAATCACTTCCGAAATAAAGCCACATGCCAAACGACATATAAATGGAAGCCGCCTTTCTGTAAAATATAGAATTCCGCCTATGTTCGCAGGCGGAATCCTATTCCCCGGAAGTGTTCTCTCTTACACCAGTTCCCGCCAGTCAACCCCGCCATTGTTCCTTTTCCCCTCTTTTTTCAAAGGTCGCGGGTTCCCATCTTCATCCAGGTTCTCTTCCAGCAGTTTATTCACGGCTTCCTCATTCCCTACCTGGGAAATGAAAAGATCGAACAGACTGGTATTGCGGATAGCGAACAACGTCCGTGCGGCACTGCTCCTTTTGTCCGCATCCTGATCCGCCCCGTTCACCCTCATCAGCACATCCCCGACAAGGCTGAACTCCTCCACCGTAACCGCCTGCGTAATCACTTCCGTTTCCGGTAATGCGCCGTCCAGTTCTTCCTGCTCCTTCCGAAGGAGTTCCATCTCCTCCAGCGGAAGCAGACATTCCACATCCTCTTCCCGGATTTCCTCATCCTCACCGATATAGTCCGTCCCCTGTTCCAGCGGCTGGCTCATATAGGGGGCCGCCGTCTTCCCGGCGTTCTCGTCAAGATAGACAAAGCGTGTCTTCCCCATCACTTCTTTCTCATCCGCCGGCTCCGGTGACATCGATATCATTTGCTCTTTTTTCACCGGCGTGTACAGCAGGTCACACAACTCATGTACTTTTTTCTTTTGTCCCCATACCTTATATAACAGGTAAGCGGCACAGCCGACCCTCACCGACAGATAGACGAGTCCTTCCATACCATCATTTCTTTAAATTTTCGATGACACGTCTCATCAATGATATCCCGGTACTTCTCCATATGCTCCGCCAACACATTGTTCACGAACGTGGGTACAGATATTCCCGGCGCAATGACAGGAAGGATCCCGGTCAATGTCTCATACAAGGATTCATCAATATAGGTTTGTCTCCTGGCTCCGGTCATTTTCCGGGTCAGGAACATTTCTCTGTAAACACTCGCATTTTCCATGCCTTTCAATAAATCTTTATTTTCCATATCTTCTTCTTGCTTGAATTGTTTCAAAACCGGACCGGCTTGCAGACCGGTCGTTTCCTCTACAGAAGTCTCGATAGCGTCCGGTTCCGGAATCCCGCTATTGGACAAGGCTTCAATCAGGGTCTCCCCTAAATTTTCCGGAATATCCATCTTTGCGAAATCAAGAAAGAAATCCGCATCGTCAGGGTGTTCTTTGAATTCTGCCGGAAATACGGTTTCCATATAAGTCGTATCACGGACTGACTTCCTCATATCCGTTTGCATCGGGGGGAGAGCCCCGCCTTTCCTCAACCGGTTCCTGCCTGCTTTCATTTTGAGTACCTTGTACAGCAAATATGTTACAAACAGCAGGACTGGATAAATAAACAGATGTTCCATAATCTAATGCGAATTTTGGGTACTCAAGCGAACCATTTCATCCAGTTCTTTTTCATACACTTCCAAATGATGGTCAAGCACATTGTCCAGAAAAGCGGGAACAGTCATGCCGTCACTGAGCAACGGCAGAATCCGTGCAAGCCTACGGTAGGTGTCATAACAGATATAAGTCTGCTTTCGATGGACGGCAATCTTACGGTTGAGAAAATTTTTTCGGTACTCTTGTATCTTCTCCGGAAGTGAGATTCCGCTTCCGACCGGCTCGCGGAAAACAGGAAGCGGTTTGTCCGCTTCTTCCCGTACGGACGGGAAAATGTCGGTTTCCCTTGTGGTCTTTTCTTCCGCAAAAGGAGTCTTAGGAGTGCCCTCGGCATCCGTACCGTTGGCCATGAACTCTTTCAACCGTTCCTCATTGACATTGAATACGCCCCTTTTTTTCATGTTTTGTCGGATTTAGGATGGATAATCCGTTCGATCTCCCCGGCCAACATATCCATATTGCTCCCTTTCAACAACTTTTCCGAAGGTGGAAAGTAGGTGCTTCTGAAAAATGTCTGCCCGCCGGAGGAGGTCTCTTTGTTATAACGTTCCATGTCCGGCATGACCGTCGAGAGCGTCTTCAGACCGATCTTCTCAAAAATCTCGTTATAGTGACGGTAAACCTCCCTGGAGACACGTCCGTCAATCTTGTTCCAGAACAGTAGGATCTCTTTTAACGGCGCTTCAGGATATTGCCGGATGAAATCCCGGAGCGTCGCCACGAAAGACAGACTGCTCTGCATGACCATTCGGTCCTGCACGACCGGCGTAAACACATAGTCCATGTTGATGATGGCCTCAAGGATTCCCGGAGTATTCACCGTTCCGGGCAAATCAAAGAAAAGGATATCACTGTTCCCCGACAACCGGTCTGCCGTTTCCAGCACCTTGCCGGGACCGGAGGTAAGGACCGGATATGCTTTCTTCCCCGTCCGTTCATACTGCCTGCACAACAACTGTTGGAGGGACTCGCTTCTCTCGACGTTTTTCATGTCACGGGAACGTAGCGCCTGGATGCTGAACTGGGGATAGTCGCAATCTATAACCGCTACATTCTTTCCCTTCACATAGTGGAAATAACTAGCAAGCAGCACCGTCATGGTGGACTTGCCCACACCGCCCTTCTGGTTGCTCAAGGCGATGAATGTGCATCGTTTGCTCATAAGCTTTCGAATTGTGGGTTAATAATCGTTTTAATGTTCTCGCTGTTTCTTCTTTTCAACGGCTTGTCGGGTTCATGGGACATGGCACGGTACGGATGGCATATCCCGGCCTTGTTATCACTACAGAATAACCTCCTCATAAGATATGAGGGGCTTGTCTCCCTACCGGATGATGGCGCAATATTACCGTCATACCTGAAAAACGGAAGATTGTCATATAGGTACAGGCTGTCATGCCTGTACCCTCCCGGCATCTTGTCGCCAAATGGCCGTATCATTGTATTTTCTCTTTTCATGGTTATCATTCCGTTTTTTTCGCTTAACACAATAACATAATATTTTAAAAACATGCCGTGGACAGAGGATGACCTGCTGGTAACACGGGTATATTTTATCAGCACATCGGAAGATTGTTTCCCTGTCACAGTCCAAAAGTAACGGCTATTTCCAAGACTTCCGCCAATATTGTCTCGCTCTGACATCAGATGTCGTCAGATGTCATCAAATGTCATACTGGGGTCTGTTTTACAGCTTGTTGCATCCCTCTATTTTTGCAAAGTCAGAATCACGCAATGAAGGAAGAAGGAGTTCACGGACCACGGCACGCCGCAAGCGTCGCACAGCAATCCGACCATAGGAGGATTCTCTGTTCAAACGAACAGAGCAAGTTGTGTCCTTGTCGGACAAAAAGTTTTTTGTCCGACAAGGACCAACTTGCCCGCCCGGGGGGCGGGGGAATCCGCTCCAAAGTCGCGGATTCTGGAAGAGAAAAAAGTACAAACCAAAAATCTCATGTGTATGGAGAAAACAACAGGGACAAGGACGGGCAGAAAGCCCAAGAGTGATCCGGCGGACCGCAAGTACAGTTTCCGCCTGAACGCCGAGGAGAATACAAAATTCGAGAAATTGCTGGCGGATTCGGGAGTCGGTAACCTCACGCTGTTCATCAAGAAATCCATCTTCTCGGGACAGATAAAGGTCGTGAAAATAGACAAGGCGACAATGGACTATTACATCAGGCTGACAGAATTCCACAAACAGTTCCAGGCTGTCGGCAATAACTACAACCAGGTGGTACGTGCCTTGAAGAACAATTTCGGGGAGAAACGGGCGAGAGCGTTGCTCTATAAGTTGGAAAGATTGAGTCTTGAGCTGATGCTTGTCTGTAAAAAGGTCATGGCGCTAACCCAGGAATACGAGCGGAAATGGTTGCAAAAATAAGTCATGGCACAAGCCTTTACGGGGCGCTCGCCTACAACCACGACAAGGTGGCGGCGGGTACCGCCGAGATTCTTTCGGGAAACCGCATGATTTCCGACCGGCTTGGATTACCAAGCGAGGACATACGCCTGGCATTGCTCTCTTTCAAGAACTACCTGCTGGCAAACCGCAACACGGAGAAGCCCGTCCTGCATATCTCCCTTTCCCCGGCACCGGAAGACCAGCTGAGCCACACAAAGCTGGAAGAACTGGCGGCAAGATATATGGAAAAGATGGGGTATGGCGACCAGCCGTACATAGCCTACAAACATGCCGATACCCACAATACCCATGTCCATATCGTCAGTGTCTGTGTGGACGAACAGGGGAAAAAGATCAGTGATGCCTACGAGCACCGCCGTTCCATGACCGCCTGCCGGGAACTGGAAACGGATTTCGGCCTGCGCAACGGCGCGGACACAGAAAGGCGGAATCCGAAAGCGGAACTAAAGAAGGTGGACGCTTCCTCGGGGGATGTCCGCCACCAGGTAGGCAACACCCTTAAAGCCGTGCTGGAAAGTTACCGTTTCCAGACTTTCGGGGAATATAGCGCACTGCTTTCCACGCTCAACATCGAGGCGAAACAGGTCAGGGGGGAGTACAACGGCGTACCGTACACCGGTATTGTCTATTCTGCCACGGATGATACCGGCAAGGTGGTCAGCCCGCCGTTCAAGAGTTCCCGTTTCGGAAAACGTTTCGGGAATGAGCTGCTGGAAAAGCAGATGCTGATGAGCCTGAAAGACCTCAAGGACGGGAAATGGACACCGTCCATACAGGCGGACATCGCCCGTGCCTTGCGGCAGGCGGATTCACGGACACGGTTTGTGGAACTGCTCGGTCAAAACCGTATCGGCGTGGTGTTCCGTGAGAACGAGCAAGGGCGTGTCTACGGTGTCACCTTCATTGACCACAACCGCCGGGAGGTGTTCAACGGCTCACGCATGGGCAAGGAGTTTTCCGCCAATGCGTTCAACGACTATTTCAAATGGTTGGAAAACATACCCGAAAGGGAACGGGGTGGACATTCCGCTACCGAACTTTGGCAACATCATCGTTACAAGGACGGACAGGAAAGTGCGCTCGAACTGGCGGCGGGTATCCTCTCCATGGAAACCAATCCGAGGGATTACGAAGAGGAGGCCTTCGCACGCCGCATGAAGAAAAAGAAAAAAGCCGGGCGTAAGTCGCGTGGCATTTAGACAAAACAAGTATCAACCCGTTTATCCACAATTTTTATGCAACAGGAAGACGATCTGAGGGCTCTCGCCAAGATAATGGAATTCGGCAGGGCCGTGAGTATTTTTCTTTTGGTGGTACACGTTTATGTGTACTGCTATCCAAGTATCACCGCATGGCATCTGAGCCTTGAGGTGATAGACCGGATTCTGGTAAACTTCAACAACACGACCGGTGTTTTCAACTGCATCCTCTGGACCAAGCTGCTGGCGGCGCTTCTGCTGGCCGTTTCCTGTCTGGGTACGCACGGGGTCAAAGGTGAAAAGATAACCTGGCCTAAAATTTATGTGGCGCTGGTGACAGGATGCTCACTGTTCTTTCTGAATTGGTGGCTTCTTGAACTGCCATTGCCGCACGCGGCAAATACCGCATTCTATATTTTTACTCTTACGGCAGGCTATCTCGCCCTATTGATGTCGGGGTTATGGATGAGCCGCCTTTACAGGCACAGCCTCATGGAAGATGTGTTCAACATGGAGAACGAGAGTTTCATGCAGGAAACCCGTCTGATCGAGAACGAGTATTCGGTGAATCTCCCTACAAGATTTTATTATAACAGGCGGTGGCATAATGGATTTGCCAACATAGTCAATATTTTTCGAGCCTGCATGGTTATCGGAACGCCGGGCAGCGGCAAGTCCTACGCAATAGTCAACAGCTACATTCGTCAGCTTATCGCCAAGGGCTTCGCGATCTACATCTACGATTACAAATTTGACGACCTGTCCACCATCGCCTATAACTCGTTATTGATGAATATGGACAAGTACGAGGTCAAGCCCCGGTTCTATGTCATCAATTTCGATGATCCACGCAGGTCGCACCGCTGCAATCCCATCAATCCGGAATTCATGACGGACATATCCGACGCGTATGAGGCGAGCTATACGATAATGCTCAACCTCAATCGCACCTGGATCGAAAAACAGGGGGACTTCTTCGTGGAGTCACCCATCATTCTGCTCGCGGCAATAATCTGGTATTTAAAGATTTACAAGAAGGGTATTTACTGTACGTTTCCCCACGCGGTGGAACTGCTCAACAAGCCCTACTCGGATCTGTTCACCATCCTGACCTCTTATCCGGAGCTGGAAAACTATCTTTCCCCCTTCATGGACGCATGGAAGGGAAATGCCCAGGACCAGCTCCAAGGCCAGATAGCCTCGGCAAAAATACCCCTTACGCGTATGATCTCCCCACAACTCTACTGGGTGATGACCGGTAATGATTTCTCATTGGATATCAACAATCCGAAAGAACCCAAACTGCTCTGTGTGGGCAACAATCCGGACAGGCAGAACATTTATTCGGCAGCGCTCGGATTATATAATTCCCGTATCGTCAAGCTTATCAACAAGAAAAAACAGCTTAAATGCGCCGTTATCATCGACGAGCTTCCCACCATCTATTTTCGTGGGCTTGACAACCTGATCGCGACGGCGAGAAGCAACAAGGTGGGTGTGCTTCTAGGCTTTCAGGATTTCAGTCAATTGACACGTGACTACGGAGAAAAAGAATCCAAGGTCATCCAGAACACGGTGGGGAATATTTTCAGCGGACAGGTGGTCGGGGAAACCGCAAAAACGCTTTCAGAGCGCTTCGGCAAGGTGCTCCAGCAGCGTCAGTCCGTTTCCATCAACCGTCAGGACGTATCCACCTCCATCAACACACAGCTTGACTCGCTTATTCCGGCATCCAAGATTGCCAACCTCTCGCAAGGCACGTTTGTCGGAGCTGTGGCGGATAATTTCGATGAGAAGATAGAGCAGAAAATATTTCATGCCGAAATTGTCGTGGACCATGCCAGGATCAGCGCGGAAGAAAAGGCTTATCGGAGAATCCCGGTCATCAACGACTTTAAGGACAGGAACGGTAACGACATCATGATACAACAGATACAACGCAATTACGACCAGATCAAGGCGGACGCGCAGGCTATTATCAATGAGGAGATGCGGCGCATCAAAAATGACCCGGAACTCCGTAAACGACTGGGTCTGGAAGGCGAAAAAGGAAAGGAACCCGACAAATCATGACAAGTGAATGGGTAACTGAAGAAATTATGCCCCGACTGGTCGGATTATTAAAAAAGATACCGTATATTTGAAACTTGAAATAGAGAGAAAAGGCTGATCCCGGTAATTGGGACCGCCATTATTATACATAAGTCGCAAGACGTCTCGAACAGGAATCTGACAAATTCAAAAACACAGGGGCTATTGCGTGAGGCTTATGCTATACCTTATAGCATGAGCCCATGCGGGTTTCTGTGTTGGGCTTTGTCAGAGCCTCTGTTCGAAATAAGCATGGGTTTCATGCTTTTTTAATAAGAGGTATGGCAAAAATTCAAGTTATCATGGCACTCACCCTGGACGGGTTCCTTCCACATGAGAACGAGACACTTATGCGGTGGGTGAGGGAGAACAGACGATACGGTTTTCCGCACTGGTCGCAAGATGCCACATTCCGTATTTATCCTCATTACGGTCTGATGGACCTCCTGGATGTGAGGGAAAAGCACGACAAAGACTGCGCTTACCTGGCTGAAGTACAGGATGGAGGAAGCGCGGAATATGCCGGCGGGCTTTTCCGGTATAATCTGGTGGACGAGGCGGTGCTTTACCTGCTGCCTCTTTCTTATGGTGACGGAATCCTCCTGACGGGAGAATTCCGGTCTGCCCGCTGGAAACTTCTTGACTGCAAGACTTTCTCAAACGGAATCTGCCGGATGATATATGAACGAAGCGAATGAGAATTCTATTTCAATCCATACCTTTCCATTTTCTTGTACAGTGTCGGGCGGCTCATCCCCAACGCTTCTGCCGCACGACTGACATTGCCGTCATATACATCCAGGGTCTTCTTGACCAGTTCCTTTTCATCGGCTTCGTTCAACAGGCATTTTCTGCTCGTTTTACGAATGGCCGCATCAAGTTCCATATCCTTGTGGGTCAGCAATGGGGATTCCGCCAGCAATACGGCACGCCTTACCCGGTTGCCAAGCTCACGCACATTGCCCGGCCATGAGTGGGAGAGCATGGATATCTTGGCTTGTTCGGTAAAACCGGAAGTTTCCACACGCATTTCTTCTGAATGTTGTTCACGGAAGAAATCGGCTAACGGCAATATGTCCTCCGGACACTCGGAGAGGGACGGCTGACGTACCTCAAACTCGGCGAGACGGTAGTACAAATCCTCCCTGAAACGTCCCTCCCGTATGGCACGCTCCATATCCTCGTTGGTGGCTGACAATATGCGTACGTCAGCTTCAAGCTCCTTGCGGCTGCCCACAGGACAATACACCCTCTCCTGCAATACCCTGAGCAGCAGGGCCTGCATTCCTGAAGGCATGTTTCCGATCTCGTCAAGGAAGAGCGTACCGCCCCGTGCCACCTCAAAATAACCGGCGGTTTCCTTCTTCGCATCGGTAAACGCCCCCTTCACATGGCCGAAAAATTCTGAGGCGGCAAGTTCCCTTTGGATACAACCGCAGTTCACGGCTACAAAAGGCTTGTCCTTGCGTCCGCTATGCTGTTGGATCAGCTGTGCGACAGACTCTTTTCCACAGCCATTCGGGCCGAGGATCATGACGGAACAATCCAAAGGAGCCACACGGCAGGCTATCCGTTCTGTCTCCTGGAACGCCACGCTGCGCCTTTTCATCAATGTTTTCCTTTTAGGAACGGCGACAGGCAGACCGAGCAGTCCACGCAACAGTTCCAATAGCTGTCCCTCATAGACAGGTTTGGGCAAGTAGTCCTTCGCGCCCAGTTTGACGGCACGCACCGCGTCGGCTATGGAGGCATATTCGGTCATTACCACAAAAGGAATATGCAACCCTTTGGACACGCTCCATTCCAGTAGGCTGATACCGTCCCCTTTGGGAAGGCGGACATCCGTCAGTACCAGCGCCACGTCGTTCTCTTTGATTTTTCGACGTGCCGAAGGCTCGTCTGTGGCCGTCAATACTCCGTAACCGGCTTTTAGCAGCCATTTCTCAAGAATATCGCAGAGGATCAGGTTATCCTCCACGACCAGCAAGGTCTTTTTCATGCTCGTCATCCTTTTTTTCTAATTCATTATTCACTTCATCTATCAGTATCCGTATCTGTTCCATAACCTCCAAAGTACGCCTTCTGACCGTCTCGTCACTAGCGGCCTTGTCATGCAGGATTTTCCGGTAGTCCGACAACATATCACCGGCTCCCAACAACTCCCAGACCGGAGCCATCCGATGTACGGCTCTCCGCATGATCTCCCGGTCCATCCCCTTCAATGCCCCTTCCAGTTCGGCCAGATCCTTTTCCGACTCTTTCATGATAAGTCCGAACATATGCCGACGGTCGTCCGTGCTTTCCATCAGACGGAAATAATCAAACGGGGATGTGCCGGTAGTTCCGCCTGTCATTACGGAGGATAGAAAGGCCAGCAATCCTTTTGAGGAGAAAGGCTTGTGTATGCAACCACAAAAACCGGATTTCACATAGATACCCGAATCGCCGTCACCCCGTGCCGTCATGACAGCGACAGGGATGGTACGGGAATTTCCGATATCCGAGTTGCGCAGTAATTTCAACAAGCCGAAACCATCGGTCATGGGCATTTGTATGTCTGTCAATACCAGATCATAATCCAGACGGTCGAGCGCGAGAATCGCTTCCTTTACACTTTGGCAGGTCGTACATTCCACGCCATGGCGTCCGAGCATGTCTTCTGTTATTCTTAAAAGGATGCTGTCATCGTCTACTACCAGTACACGCTTGGGAAGCACCATGGTGGATTGTATTTGGAACTCCTCCGTCTCCGGATCTTCCGTTGTTTCTGGAAGGGGGAACGTCAGGCGGAATGTCGTGCCCTTGCCCGGTCGGCTCTCCACGTCAAAGCTCCCGTCCAGCACCTTTACAAGGCCTTTCGTGATAAAAAGCCCCAGACCGAACCCTTCCGAGTTTATATCCTGCGCCGCGCGCTCGAACGGACGGAAGACACGGCCCAATGTCTCCTTGTCCATACCGATACCGGTATCGCCTACCTCCACATGCAATTTGCTTTCCGCATATCTGGTATGGAAACGGACCGTACCGGCCGGGGTGAACTTGATGGCGTTTGTCAGCAAATTATTCAGTATCTGTTCCAGCTTGTCAGCATCTCCTCTCACCGTGATATTGTTGGCATTCTCATGCTTTTGCTCAAACAGCAGGGCCTGGCCGGCCGCTTTCCGGGCGTACTCCTCCGATATGTTGTCAAGCAGGCTGTTCAGACGGAAAGGGACCTCGTTACGGGTATCTTTAGTCTCGTTGATCTTATAGACATCCATCAGGTTGTTCACCAGGTTCAGTATATGGCGGCAGGAATGGCGGATATTCTCCAGGTACCCCTCCCGTTTTCTCTTCTCGCGGGTTTCCGAAGCCAGCTCCACGCAGTTGCTGATATTGCCCAAAGGTCCCCGTATATCGTGCGAAATGGTCAAGATAATCTGTTTGCGCATTCCCAGCAGCTCCTCGTTCTCCCGGTTTATCCGTTGGAGCTGTGCCTGCCCTTTCCTCTCTTTCTCGATATCATGCCGGATGATCAGGAATGAGACGAACAACAGGACGGAAGCGAAAGCGATTACTATGACAAACAGTTTGAAAGAAAACTCTCCGGCTTCCGTAATCCTTTCCTCCCGGCTCATGAATGCGGCCTGAACCTGTGCGTCAAGATGGGTGACAAGCATATGCAGCTTCTGGTTCAAGGTTTTGTTCTGCCTGCGCAGGCTGTCGGCATAGGCGTCTATCCGACGATCACGCTCCTCCTGCATGGCAACCAGTTTGTCATTCAATTCTTGCAGCCCTTTCGACGGTTCGAGGACCTGTACTTTCTTTTTCCCTCCAAACCAGCCGGCAACCCCTTTCTTCTTTTGAGTGACCGTTCGGATACGAACCGCTTCCCTTGCAACGACAGGCAGGCGGTTTGCAAGCAGGCTGTCAGCCTCCTCCAGTTGGGTGATGCTTTTCATGATGTGGAACAGATGCTCTTCTTTCGCCTCCAGTAAATGACATAAGGAATCAATTTGTTCGGGCAGGACAAACATGCCACAACTCGATTTCAATGTTTGTAGCAGGCTGTCCGTGTGCAAGCGCTTTCCATGGTACTCCCGGAAGTCGGCATCATTCCAGACAATGACGGACTCCCCGTCGGTGGCAAGTTCAGTGATATGGCGGTGGGCTGTATTGATATCATGTCGGATCCGGCGTATCTCCGATGTCTCCGCTCTTATCACACGCATACGGTTCCGTTCGTATAAAAGGATGGAGACCATGCCACAAACGGCCATGACCAATATCATGTATCCTAAAAGTACCTTATGCTGCAATGAGATATTCCCTGTTCCCATAAATTCAATGGATAGATAAAATATAGAAGAAGCCCCTGTCTCCTCCGGTAACCGGGTTCAGGCAGGGGCTTTCTCATTGAGATGAATTAAACCTTGTCAATCAGTCCCACCTGTATGCTGGCGGTTCCATGTCCTTGTAATGACAGACACCGTGCCATACTGCTTGCCGGACACGCTGCGTCCCAAGGCAGATGCGGTAAGCGTGGTCACCTCCTGCCGTCCGCTGATGTTCATGGCAGTACCGACCGGCAGGGTCACATTGATGGGATAGGTACCTGTTGCCTCTGTCACACCTGCTCCTGCGGCACGTGCCACGATTTCAATCAGGTAAGCGGTAATCTTGTTCGTGCCGGACGAACTGATGTCCGTACCGATCTTATAGGAATAAGAAGAAGATGAAACAGCCACATCACCGCTTCCGTATAGGTTATCCCATGAGTCGGGAGAGAAGCTGACAGCCTCTGACGTTTTCGAAGAAATGATAATGGCGTTGCACCACAGTGAGTAAGAGGCAAATTGGTCAGCCACAACCGTGACCTTTCCTCCATCCACCGTATATTCCGCATCTACCCACGTTCCGTTCACATATTTCTGTGCGGTGATGGTTTCAGCCATCTCCGGGTCCACGTCATATTCCAACGTCACAGTTCCATTCAATTCGGCCGACGTATCGGAACAGCTGACTCTCGTACCAATCAGCAAGGTACTTCCAACCGCTTTCGTATCGGCAGAACGAAATGCGGCCTGTTCTGCCTCATCCGTTGAATAGATGGGAGTGACGATGATTTGCGTACCTTCCTTAACGGCATTGGCCGGAGCGGTCAACGTCATTTCTATCTCGCCTTCCTCATTCCCCTTCAATGTCTCGGAAGTGACAACACCGCTGGCAGAACCGTCCGGCTCTACGTTAATCGCAGTTCCTTTATTGCTCAATGCCACGTTCCAAACCGGATTGTTGCTGTCCCCGTCACTCACGGTAACGGAAGTCTCTTTCGACTCCTTGCCATCCGCTTCCGCCTTCAAGGTGTAAGTACCTGCGGCTACATTTTCAAACACGAATGTACCGTCCGCCTTAGTCGTTGCGGATGTCCCGTTCATGGAAACGGTTGCCGAAAGGCTCTCACCGTCGACACCGGTCACACGTCCGCTGATGCTGTGCGTCACGGCCACCATCGGCGGGGTTACATTGCTGTAATCGGGGTCATCGTCACTACAACTTGCCATACCCATCACAAGGCCGGCAACAAGAAGCATGAAAGCTCCTTTCTTCACAAAATTGTACATAAATAAAATGAATTAAAATGTTAATTATAAATAATAAATAACTCTCATACAGATGTTTTCCGGAACTTCTCAGTCATCCAGAACCCATTCCTTCCATCTGGCATAATCACTTGCCCGGCGACCGGCATCCAACGTGATATATCCCGTTCCTTGCCGGCCGGTTTCATGTCCCGCCACTATTCTCCTTACAAAAGAGGCCGGAACTTCCACCATCACCACACGGCTTCCGTCCCTCAAGTGAAAAATCAACGTTTTCTTGTCCTTATAATGGAATCACGCCTCCAGCAGGCTGAATATTCCAACGCCAGCCAACTATCGCCACACCGGTACAGATGGATGGTCTGACGGTTGAACCGTTCCCGCTTGGGTGCGGTCTCCAATCGGGTGTCCAGGAATTCAAGCAATAAGGGATATTCCATATTGTCGGTCTTTTACAATAGGTTGATACAGAAGCATACCCCTCCCGAGAAATATTTCCCGTTCTGCAAAGAAGATTGTACCAGCAAGTGCTTCCATAGTTTCCAGTCGAAGCCCACATTCACGTCATCGCCCGTGTATTCGGCTATCAGACGCAAATTCTTTAGGAAAGAAGGCTGATAGGTAATGCCGCCCACCGGACCGTTCCACTTGCTGTTATAGTCATGCTTCCAATGGCGGTACGCCACATGGATGCCGATGCTGTGACCGCTCAAGCCGATATGTTTGGTGGCGGCAATGTAATAGTTAGAAAAGTATTGGCTTTTCCCGTCCCCATTTTGAGGACTTTCTCCTTCTTTCCCTGTTCCTTCCTTGCTGCCCGTACCGTATGGATCATTGGCACCGATGGCTATAGCCGGCCACCATTTCCCTTCTTTCAAAGGTTGCAGCTTGGCAGAAAAGTAACGGTCCTTGAAGCGTAATTTAGGATTGCCTTCCAAGGCCTGTCCTTTATAGTCAATTGCACGCCCTTTCTGCAAAGTACAAGTATAGCCGATTTCCAGCCATGAGAAAGGAGTGATACTCAGATAATGACTTAACGTGTTGTATTTCCCCTCATAGTTGAAACCCTTTTCCGGTGTGAATTCCTTGTTCAGAAAATGTACGCCGATACGTGCCTCTCCCGCCTCATCCATTTCTCCGCTTGGCACATGAATCAGTCCGCTCATGCCTGTATATTGTTGGGCGTGCAAGAGTTGTCCGCTTCCGAAAAGGCACAGGCAACCTATCATCAGAATTGTAATTCGTTTCATTGTCCGCCTCCTTCCTTATCAATAAAGTCCGGAGCCATCCGGTTCGCTCCCCATTGCAAGCGGTTGCGGTCGAAATGACCTTCACGTTCGTTCTCTTCCGGGTCAGTAGTGTACATTTTCACAGCGTACGGCTGTCCTTGGATGTCGTAAGTCAACCTGAAATTGGAAGCTGGACGTACCATTGCCTTACGCACTTTCCGTTTATAAGGAGGAATCATCATAACGATTTTGAAACCTCCGTTCTCCTTGCCTTGGTCGCTGTATTGGGCATACACCCCTACCGTGCAATGTCTGAAATGACGCATGGCTTCTGCCATCACCGCATAATCTTCATAAAGATACCGGCCACCGTGCAGCCGGAATTCCGTGTTCACCTTTTCCAGATAGACGTTCACTCCGGCTTGTCCCGTCACTCGCTCCATCTTGCTGCATTCCCAATCTACAGCCATCGAGCAGAAGCCCGTCACACCCACTTGTGCGTCCAAAGCCAGCCATCTGTTAATCGGATACATCCATTTCACATCCAGCCCATAGCGTTCCCGTCCGAACAGACCACCGCTCACTTTCAAGAATTGACTTCCGTTCCAGTCCCATTCCTTAGAGAGCACTGCCATACTCAGGCGTACCTTCTTATACCGATTCCCATAATCATTATAAACAGGGATTATGGCCTGCCCAGCCAACTGCCATCGGTTGCCGATGTGCCATTTCACGCCGGGAGTCAGATTCACCAAGACTTCGTACATCTTTGTGTAGAAAATATCCCGGTAGTGCAGTTCCGCTCCCGCAAAAAGTTCCACATTTGAACAAGCCGGCATTTGTGGAAAAGCGTTTAAAGCCGGCAGCAGCAGCCATACAAACATCCATAAATACCGTTTTCTTTCTATTCCTGACATAAATTCCTGTATTTAAACACTTTTATCATATAAAGCTTCATATTGTCCTGCAATGTATTTCCATGTATATCGCCTCATGGCAATCTCTTTCATTGCCGCACCATCTATTGTCTTCCTACATACTAATTCCGTCAATTCCTCTGCCGTCTTAAAATAGCAGGCTTTATTTTCCGTGGTTTCCCTATTATATACCACATCATACGCCAGAACCGACTTTCCAAAAAACATCGCCTCCACCAGAGAGGGATTGGTACCGCCCGCACTATGCCCATGAACATAACAACAGCACCGATTACGCAACGCATACAACTCGTCCAAGTCATATACCGCATTCACCATTCGTATATTGCTGTATTCAGCGTATTTCTGTTTTAATCCACGGCTATATTCGCTCCGTTCCCAGTTACCCACGAACACAATATCTTTCCCGCTGGAGGCAAATGCCTCACAAATTACATGGCTGTTGTTCTCCGGCTCTATCCGGCATACACTAACTGCATAGTTGCCCGGTGTCACCCCGTATTTCCGCAGGATTTCCATCTGCCGTTCTTCTGATATATTTCTCAGCACCTGGTCTCCTCCGTAGGCTATCAAAACCGCTTCTTTATGATAGGTCTCCCTCACATAATCCTGAATACCCTTGTTGTCGGCAATCACCACATCGGCATAGCGGACAGCCATTGCCTCGCTGGTACGCAGGAACCATTTGGTGAATTTGCCCCATTTGGCACGCCGATGTTCCAGTCCGTCGATGTTTGCCACCAGCCGCTTGCGAAACAGCAACCGAAATACCGGCAGGAAAATACATCCGCTTACACCCAATATCACCACTGTATCGTATCCATGCAAACATTTCAGCATTGAAAGAATATCATAAGGTGTACTCTGCACTCCGTTTGCATGGAACAAAGGAATGTATTTCAGTCGGACATTCTTATAGGTATTCAAACGGGTGGTATAATCCTTGCCACTGCAAAAGACGGTATAATGAACTTCTGAAGAACAATTATCACCGATAATGTTCTCCACCAAAGTCTCGAAGCCGCCATATTTTGCGGGCACGCCTTGTATGCCCACGATAGCTACTTGCTTCATAAAAATAAAATTGATTCTGAGTCAGGTTATATATGGATATCTTTTATTTGCCGCTTTATTGAAATCAAGTTGTTTACGATGGCATCCCTATTTCTCCTTTCAATTCTTGTGATAAGGTTCTCACGATGGCACTCCACCAGTCATTGAGCCATATTTATTTTTGGTCTGTTTTGCTAGAATAGTAACGGATGTTGCCTAAACGTCCGCATCTTCCCACTCTGCTAATACATCGCTGTGTGACCTTATACTTTCTTAAGTCCTGATTGAATGACTTACGTTCTTCCTATTAAAGACTGAATATAACCTAAAAGATCGATTGCCTTAGTCGTAATAAGAGTAGCACCCTCATTCTTTGCCGTATGAGCATAACCTGCTAAAGATCTGGAAGACGAATAAATGACAAATGGAACTGTAGGATATTTTTCATTTCTCAATTTGAGAAGTTTTAGCCCCTCATCTGGAGAATTATCCCTTTTCATGTCTGAAATTATCATTATATAATCATTTTTTGCAAGTTTCTTAGTCGCTTCAGCTGTAGTTCTCGCAAGATCAAAAATCACATTGTCCTGTGAAAACATATTTATTATCCGTTTGTTATTGTCAGGTATGTCATCAACCCATAAGATTTGGTTGATATCAGATTCTACCGAAAAAGAATGTCGCTGCGAATATCTGATTTCTGTTCCTTCAATGCCGGAGAGAGTTGTTTGAGAAATCTTGGCGGACAATTCTAAAATCAGTCTGTCTGCGGTTTCTAATTTCTTTTTTAGCTCATTATCCTGATAATCCAAATTAGTTCGCAGTTCATCGAATTTTGTCCCTAAGAGTGCTTCAATTTGCTCGTTGAATTTTTTATTCACTGCTGTTGTAATGTCATCCTTTGTTCTGTAGTTCATCCATGTGAGAATGGTACCGAATAGAAATGTTCCGCCTGAAATAAGCAGGAGCAATTTATCAAAGGAATTTTCAAGGAACAGTCTGTGTTCTTTTGCTTCTTCACGGACAAACTGTTGATATTTCAGGGTAACATTATCATCTGCCTGCGTGGATAAAAGTATTCTTGATATAAAGAAAGAATGCGGAATAGCCCAAAGGGTAAACAAATAAACAAAAATCGAATTCATGCCAATAAAATTATTTTCTACCAGTTCTAATAGAGTCGTTCGATAATAAGCGTTTGATGAAAGTCGTTTTTACTAACAAATATCCTCCTATACATGACCTCAATAAAATTTCTAAAGGACCATGGCAAAATGGAAATAGCAGAAACGAATAGGAAAGCCATATCCTGTCCGTGTAATCAGAATCGTTTTAACCGCATTTTGAACACGGCAGCTCATTCCTCAGAAGATTCTTTTTTGGGGACATTTCCCATATGATTTTCTTTATGGCAACCATCTTTCCAAGAATCATTCCAGAAATCGGTCATCGAGCCAATTTCTTCGATGTTGTCCGGAACTGTTAATCGACAATTCGAAAAATCACATTCAAATAAATCATATATATGGGTTGTAGTGATTTCATAAATTTGACTGGGAAGAATATTGCCAGCAAACTTTTCAATTAAAAAGGTAACTTTACGAGGGTCTTTATCCCTACACATGCATATTACATTTTCAGACAGGGAGATCAATTCATCGACCAGTCCGGCTTTCTTATCACAAAGAATCATCAAGTCAACACCCTTCTTCTGGCAAAAGTTTTTTAATGCGGCAAAGAACAGGTCGTTGCTTTTCAACAGAGGGAAACAAAAGTCTACTTTTTGCAAATCATCAAAAATGATCCGCTTAATTTTACTACCTTGTTTATCAAAATAGATTTCCAACTGCTCTTCCAGATAATATAACAGTTCATCTGCTGAAATGCAACCCATATTTACGTTGAATACATGAAGATAATCATAACATCGTTTACATTTCTTTAGCGAACAATTATATGGGCAGGATAGGGAGCATTGTCCGGTACCGACACTGGTATAGTTGACAATCTTTTCATCCTGTTCGTCAGTTATCCCCTCAACACAAGGCAATGTCTTTTCCATTGAAACGAACGCGGGACATTGCATCTGTTGTAACAGATTGGACGAAAGCCGATCAAATGTAAGAAAAAGTGTATGGTAACCCTTTCTTGCCGCACAAAAACTACTTCCTATCGCCAAGAATCGTTTAAACGTATTAGGATAGCCAATAATGGCTATTGTTTTCCCATCAGGAGTTGTATTCTTTTGAGCAAGTAGATAGCCTAATACATCATCCGGCGTTGACAGGGCTTTATAAAAACGGCTCACATATAAATATCTTAGTCTGTTGTATTCCTCAGTCACTCTTCTTTTATCATAATCCACATACTGCTCCTTTTCATCACAATCTTTGCTGAAATCCAGATATTGCAAATAGTTTCGGTCCAGGATTCCATTTTTGGTATTTATGATGGATTGTGGTAAATATCGCTTTTGATGAAGCAACAAATGAGAACTGGGATATACCTCTATACCATAATCCCGCTTCTTATATTGATGCCAACCGTATGCGGTCATTTGAAAGACACTCTTGTTTACTCGCAATTGATGGGTTGTATAATTTACCTCATCATTCTCCACTCTTCGCATTTCTATGGATATGTCGGAATGAAACATGTCCTCCTCCACGTCATCTATGACAATGACGGAGACCAAAGATGTGTCGCGGAGCAAACGTTCGATGGAAGAGATCTCGAAGCCTTCCAATTCTTGTTTCCTGACTTGTGAAATGCCATCTATTACCGTACAGGGGATTATTCTTGTCTCTTTTTCGTCCTTTCCCTTATTTTGTCGTTCTTGAATTTTTGATATTATTTGAGTTAGTCTATGGGCAGGTGTTCTGGTATAGATAAAATTATCGTGGACATCATCCGCTTCTGTGGAATTGAATTCCACGTCAAAGAAATCATTCCGGAAATCATCTATTTTGGTATAGTCACCGGAAAATCGGTTTACATCACTGAGATATTGATGAATAAGATTATACTTTCTTTCAAACAGCATATTGGTTTGGGTGTCTTTCGACTGTGCTGTCCTAAAATGCAACGAGTTCGTACGGATATTGTAAAAGACAATACCTTCAGATATATATTTATCAATACGGGCACAAAGGTCATCCGGTAGTAGCGGTGTGTTATCACACTGTTCCTGGCTGGTATATACTTTTTGGTCGGTTTTAAATATGATGTCCGCAAACAAGCTGTTATTATATTGGGAATCCTTACGCAAATCTTGTTTGAGCTTAATCATCTTTCGTGTACACTGGGAGATGATAAAATCCAGAAGGATATCGTTTAGTTGATCATGCGTCTTATCCAAAGAGTAGAAGGCCGGAGCCAATAAAGCATCCTCACCATTGTAACGCCTTAATGATTTGGTTATACCATGCATGACTTGCATGGCAAGCATTGTTTTGTCAGTGCCTTTACAACCCTTTAGTGTAATGATTATGCCTTGCGTTTTATCGTTTCGGGATACACTAGAACTATACATAGGCAATTGTAAGCCACCCAACAGGATTTTATCCAACCCGCTAATTCCTGTTGAGATTTTTTGTATATTATCATACTGCTTCATAGTACAAAATTTAAAATCGTATCATATAAATGGTTATACCCGTTCCTGTCAAAAATAGGAGTAAGCCCATATTGTGTATAGAACGTGTCCTTAAGGTTCATTAGACCAAGATAACTCATGTATTCTTTCTCGCTTAATTTTTCTTTCATGCTTTTCGAAACGGCATGCAAATAGTATATCTTATCATCGTTACCAATCTTGCTTGCATAATGAATCATTCGTTGCGTATTGATGTCTGTCAAGGACGAGCCCAAGAACAAGCAAGTGAAATGGCATAAAAAATGTAGCTGGGTCGCAGTCTGCCAGGAATACACGTTCTGGGTGTTCTCATAGAATTCTTCCATAGACAATACGATTTCATTGTCTTTCACGGGAAGGTATTCATTATACGGCGGTATCAGACCATGTATATGGTAAATGGGAAGTACGTCCCTTTCCTGTGAAGAATGGCTATAAGATCCAAATACATCTTCCACCGTTCTATCCTGACGAACCCTCTCTATTTCTTTTTCAGTAAAGAACTCCTCCTTGTTTTCCCTTAATATATCAATGGCTATCGTAAGGAACTTATCAAAATTATAGGTAACCACTGCTATAATCGGATGATGCAAGATTATCAACCGGGCCAATTGATACAAAGAATAAAAAGGTCTACTCTTGCCCGTACCGGAAAGATTTGAGTTTAGTCCGTAGTATTTCAAGAATATCTTTCGCATTATATATTTGTCACATTGTTGGTACAAGTGCTTTCGTATGGAATCAATGTAGTTATTCCCTAGGACAGACTTGATAATGGAAGCTTGCACTAATGGCGGGAATTCAAAAGATGCATATGAACGCAAGCATTCCCAATTTTCTTCCGAGAATCCTTTCAATGCCTCTTTCTTATTCGGATCACAAATCAAATTCTGCATGATATATCTGTCTTCAGAAGACAATCCTTTCCCGATAGAAAGTAATGAAAAGGCTTCTGAAAATAATCCGTTCAACAGCCCATTCCAACTCAAGTCTATTTCTTTGCAGCCTTCAATACTGGTTCTATCACCAAGATTTATTCCGGCACCAAGAAATAGCACCATCCTTTTCCCATTCTTAAAATCTTCAGCCAGTTGTAGAAGATTCGCTTCATTTGTGTTTTTCCCGATTACCATTGCCTATCTGTTTAAAATCGTGAGGATTTTCTCAATCATTACAGACTCTTTAAAACCTAAAGAAACTTGATTTGCCTCGTTGGCCATACGAATGTAATGATCTTTATCTTGGAATATCTCTTCTATCATACAATCAATTCTATCCAAATCCTGCACATCTATCTTATATCCGTTCGCCCCGTCTTCCACTATTTCGGCTATTCCTCCTTCCGTCGGTACAATTACCGGCAGTCCGGCACTCATGGCTTCCAATGCCGTCAGTCCGAATGTCTCTACCGCTTGCCGTGGGTTGGTCAATACGATTACGATGGTAGCCGTGTTATAAAAGGAGGTTACGTCTGCTTGTCGGGAATAAATCGTCAGATTACCCCCCGTTAAATTATGCAAATTATTGGTTGTCAAATAATTGTTTATGTTTTCTTCGGTGTCATTTATCACCAACACAAACTTATATTGAGGGAGTTTTTCTGCCAGTTCGATGAATTCCCTTGTTCCTTTATATTCCTTTAGCGAAGAGAGCATCAATACCGTTTTCCGTTCAAAGGCCGCTTCCGGGTTGGGATGTAGTCTGTCCGTAAACTCCTTAGGCAACGCATTCGGAATTACAGTTACCCCCTTCTTCCGCTGCAAGAAAGAGGCCTGGTAGGCAGAAACACAGATGATTTCGTGCGCCAACTTCTGCATAAAGAAAGCCAAAGTCTTGTAGAATGCCCCTTTCACAAATGCGTTCTCATGGTAATGGTACACCACACGTTTCCCCATCAGCCTCCCGGCAAGTGCAGGCCCCACGGGTAATAGGGTATTGATATAGAACACCACATCTTTTTGGAACAACCAACGGAAAGCCAACAGAAAAGTATATGCCTGTACCGCACAATACCGAAGCATGGTCATCGCCGGATTATTGGAAAAGCGATAAGGATACGAGTGTTTGTGCAGATTCTCGTAAACGGTTAATTCGTCCAGTACGCCGCCTTTGGATGATACCAAATCTATCCGATAGCCCTTCCTAAGCATACCTTCCAGCACCATTTTCAACACCTTCGGGCTGCCGCTGTAATCGTTGAAAAGGTGGAAACAAACTAATTTTTTACCACTCATCCTTTTTAACTTTAAAAGTAATCCAGCGAATCTATATAGGGAATAACTTGTGTCTAGTTGGACAACAATACTACTTTAACAATATTTTCCACAATATTTCTTTTAGCAAATAGAGCCGATAAACCAACTTGAACAATATTGAATTTTTCATATTTCCAGAAACATTGTTACTATGGATGCGATACAAATGCAGAGGTTTTTCAATTATGACAATCTTTCTTTTCAATACGGCACAAAGAGTAATCCAAGTATCGTGAGTGTTTAGCTTTTTAGGGAATGGCAAGCAAAAATTAAGCAAAGACCTATCGAAAGCCAAAGCACAACCGATAAATGGAGGCTTTTTTAAACAGTTTACTATTGGAAATTTACTATTTAAGGGATTCTTGTAATGAATGCTTTGTTCAATTGTTTCTCCCTCGCCATCTATAAGACTTGCATTACATACTACCAACGTTCCTTCATGCCGCTTCAAACATTGAAGCACCTCTTTTATCCTATCAGAAGCCCAAACATCATCTTGATCAGCCAAAAAAATATATTTTCCAGAAGCATGTTGCAATGCATTTAGAAAATTTTGAGTCACCGCACAACCTTTAATATCTCCACCCCATCTCTGCCAAGGATTCTTATGTTCATGTTTATTATAAAGTATTTTTACCCCCCCCCCCCCATTTTCTTTTAACTGATTCATATACATGAGATTCAATACTATAATCTTCACTAATAATCACCTCGTCGCAGTCACTCAGTTGAGGCATGATAGATTCTAATTCTGTGAGAAGATAATCATTCGGGTGATAAGCTGCTATGCAAACCGATATTCTTTTTTGACTATTAGTTCCCATTTTTTCTTAACTTATGATTTTCTATGGTTTTTTGGTAACAATCCAATAATACTTTTTCTCTCTTATCCCAAGTATATTGTTTGGAACGATTCACCACACCATCCGATAACTGTTTAAAACGATTCGGATTCCCGAGCAGCTTGTCTATCGTTTTCGCTATGTCTTTCACGCATTGTTCATAGCTGTGTATGGGAATACGAATACCGCTTTCTTCATCTATTGTATCATGCATTCCACAATGATCTAAACTAAGCGTGGGAACTCCGTAGCTCATTGACTCCCAAATAACAGTTGGATTTCCTTCACTGATACTTGTAATGACGTGCATGTGGGCATTATTGAATAGTTGCACTGCTTTACTTCGAGGTAACTGACCATACCATGTAATCAATGAATCAAGCTTGTTATCAGCAGCATATTGTTTGAGGTGTTTTAATGCTGGTCCATCCCCAACTACATCTACATGAAGTTTGCCCTTATCTTTTACATGAGTCAATGACCGTAAGAACAGTTTACTGTTCTTACGGTCATCCTGACGACCTACAATTATAAAATTATAGGTACCAGGATGACAGTACTTTTCTTCGTTGACACGGATCTCTGCATCGATACAATTTTCTGGCAGATAAATACTCTCTTTCCCATAGAATTCATAAAACTTCCTTTGATTTTCCGTGGTAGCGGTCAGCAGTAAATCTGTTTCATGCAAAGCTTTTTTCACTCTACTACTGCTATACATTTGTAATATGTTGACCGAGGAACGGAATATATGTTTTAACCGCCCTTTCAACGGCAGATACTTCACCAAAGCCCACGGAGAATTATTGGCACCTCCTATAGGACCCCACATATAGGGCAATCCTAGTTTCCAGAAATATCCAGGTTCACGATATCCTATTGGCCCCACCATATGGCATAAGTCAAAATGCTCAGTTTTCAACAACTCATTTGCCACCTGATAAGCCTGCTTCTGCCAAGACTTAAACGCTACATAAAAAGAATATGGGAAAATGCCCTTTCTATTAAGGTAGTTCAGTGCATGTGTGGTCTTGCTGGCATGTACCGCCACAAACTTCACATGAGGCATAGAATGTTCCAAAGCAAACTGCTCCATTTCCGAGCAATCGCCCAGCACATCCCCACTCGCACCATACACCACCGTCAGGTTGTTATATTTCGACATGTGCTTTACATAGTCCCATGCTACAGAATATTCTGAACCTTTAGTGGGAGATATGAAAGCGGACAAAACTAAAATATTTTTCATCTGTAATATTATTAAATCATGCTTAGCTTTTGCCATTTAGTACAAGCATATAAGCTTCCATTTTTTCTTTTATGCTCCAGTCAGTTGTTATAAACAGTAATAACCGAATTGTTATGAGAGATAATCTGAAGCAGTAAAACATAACTCCAGAATAATGTTTTTTTATATAATAGTTGAAACTTGTTTGCGACATGATAAACCTATTAAATGACAGTCCTTTCTTCATAAAGCTACCACCTTCAAGATGAATAATTTGGGGTCCCATTATTATCCTTCGTTTTAGGTTTGACTTAGCCATACGATATTGTAAGTCGGTTTCTTCGTAATACATAAAAATATTAGAATCAAAACCACCCATTTTTCTAAATACTTCTTTAGGCAAAAATAAGTCTGCCCCAGTTATAAAGTCCACATCTTTTGTTGCGAGTGCCATAGGCTTTCTTTTCGCAATTTTTTTCCATACATATGAGAACTCACTTCGTGGAGTTGGAAATTCACCGCAACTAAAAATTATATTAGTATCATTATCGAGCAGCCAACAACCGATAGCTCCTATTTGGTCTTTTTCAGCATAGGACTCCATATACTGATAAAACATCAAGATTGCATTGTTTTTTAGTATAGTGTCAGAATTAAGAAGAAATAAATATTTACCAGTTGCCTGTGAAGCTCCCCAATTATTAGCCCTTCCAAAACCGATATTTCCTCTGCTATTTATCCAAATCACCTTAGGAAATTGTAACTTAATATATTCTTCTGAACCATCAGAAGAAGCATTGTCCACTACAATCACCTCATAACAAACTTTATCGGTTTTATTGTAAATAGACTGAATACAATTAGCCAATAAATGTTTGGTATTATAGTTCACTATAATTATAGATACATCAGTCTTTGCATTCATTTTCATGAAAATATCTTACAGTTGTAAAAAGCATCATAACACCCCAATTGATAGGGACATTCCCTAAGGTCATCATACCCAAAAACATCCATAATAGAGTTTCTAAGGAAAATATTTTTCGTATCATACAAGTGTAAACAACTATTTGCATCACAATAAAACTTAAAAAGCCGTAATCAGCTATACTGCCTATCATTACACGATCACTAAATATCCATTTACTAATGCCATAGTCAACTCCATGTCCGAACCATCCTTCCAATGAGAATAAGTTTAATTTAGTCAGTGTATTTATAATAGGAACTATTCGAGCAGCAGCACTACCATCAGCATTCATGACCGCTTCTTTATCCAAAGAAAGGAAAGCCAGAAATGAATTTCTAGCACGCTCTAAAGGTAAATAGTCTATATTGAAAAATAATATCAAAACCAAAAGAACAGTAGGTACAGCTATTATATATTGCTTAGGTGAAATGAAATAAAATGCAATAAGGGTAAGTCCTATCATGGCAGTTCCACTAACTAACCCAAGCATTGTATAAATAAAGGCAAGAACTATCCACTTGTCTTTTTCCCAAAGTTCATGAAAGGTAAGTTTTTTCCATTCCTCAAGTTCGTACATCCGTATCAACGATAAGAAAGCAAAAGATAATACCACAGCTGCCGAAGAAGGCTCGTAGCTTAATGAATTACCGGCAATGCCTCGTCCTAAATCTTGTACCAAATTGAAAAAAGGAACAATTTTGATTCCAAGAAGGAGAAAACATTGCTGTATTATCATAAAAAAAGCATATGCTTTAATCAATCCCCTAATTAATTGGATAAAGAATCCTTTTGAAAATACTTTATTAATGACTATCAGATTGTAATATGTAATATATGTGAGTATAAATGTGGCAGCAAATATAACAGTTGACCACCTTAATGAAGCAGGATGACTTATGGCTGCAATGAGTACAAGAACATAATATGTTAAAAAGAGAACAATCGGTCTGCTTATCCAAGGCGATTTTAGCATGATGATAAAAGGACATAACATAGAAACAGAAAGCTTGAGATAACTTACTCCATCTCTACTTTCCAATGGAATGTATTGAATACAGAATAGTATCAATAAAAAAGCTGCAAAATTGCGCTGAGTGATATGTTTAAGAAAACTAATCATTTTTTTTAAATTTTCCCAATGTTTGTATGGCAAATCTATTTACCAAATACACAAATAAGTGTTGTACGGGTAAAGAACAGATAAAAGCTATAAGTGTTATTCTGCCAACAAAAGGAGTATGTAAAATATTATCAAATAAAATCCGTACTATTACTAGAGTGATAGAATAATGGGTAAGCATAAGATTTAATGAGTTTTGTCCCCAATAATTCAAATAAGCAAATAGGGCATATTTTTCTACAGACTTAAATAGATAAATTAGCCCTAATGGGCCCCACAAAGGAGCAAAGTACGACCAGCCCATGCTGAAAGGGTAATAATTAGCAACTATGTATGCACTACCCAAACAAACTATCCCTGCAATGAACAAATAGACTGGATTCGTTATTTTCGTTAATTTATAAGCATAGTAGCCGAAAGCAATACCCACCCAAGCTTGTAAAATGTTATAAATAGTCCGAAACGGTGCATCTATGATTCTGACTATTTCAGCATCTTTTCCTACAAAATAATAATTGTATAATTCTTGGTACACAATAGTAAAAAACAACAATAATAGTAAAGCTGTCCTCGTTTTCTGTTTAAGCCAATGCCATAATATACTACCCCCTAGTAATGCAGGAAGAAACCATAATGTTCCTATTCCTCTAAATGTGACTGTTTTATATAAATCTTTGGCTATATATTTAGCATTGTAATAATCGAAAGACCATAATATAATGTCAAATACTACGATGATACACGACCAATATAAATAGGGTATTCCCAACTGTCCCAATCGTTTGCGAATAAAAGTCTTCAATGGTAACATCTTAGGATTCATTCCATCTATCCACCCCGAAGTGACATAGAATGCCGTAATCATAAACGAGCCGACAAAAACATTTATCTCATTAGGAAATGCACCTACTGCGTAATGTAAAAGCACTATACATAATATTGACAGACCTTTTACTAGATCTATGTATCTCTGACGTATCATTTACAGCTTATTTCTTAATAAACATTTAAAGAAGATTTTTTGTATCAGTTGTTGTATCATTAGAGGCATAGTCAATCCTACAAGACTATACAGCACCCAATAATATTGATTACTTTCTTCAATAATAGGAATTGCCCATAACTTATTCCAATCCAAATTATAATGAATAATTTTCAAATAGCTCACTATTTTAAATGCTAAAAGATGAAATGTCAGCACATATAAAGTGTTTGATCCGATATAATCGAACCTCCTTGATAAATTCGTATTGCTTAAATATTCTGAAATCTTCAGAATAACAATGCTTCCTATAATTCCCGTACAAAAAAATATCAAGCAATTCATTCCATTTGCGTTAATGTCAACAACAGATAGAATTGGAATAAAGAAAAGAATAATGCTTAATAGAACAACAACATAAGATGGAATATTTAATATATAAATACGTTTGAAGTAATATCCTGTTAAAAAGAAAGAGGCTGCTAACCATTGGACTGAACTAAGCATTGGAATTTTTATTGGTATATAATTTATAAATGTTGCTATTAGCACACACATTACCCCCCATCATTATACTAATATGTGTTAATATAGAGGTTTGAATACGAATTTTTAAATAAAGTAATCCTATTATTGACGCAATTAGCGAAGCTGATAGAAACCAATATGGCCATAGTAACTGTTCAGAACCGTAAAAAAACAAAGTCTTACCCGCATTAATAGCAATTTCTTTCATTGAATACACATTAGGATAAAACCCCCAATAGTAGAAAACATTGTGTAGTAGCAGAAAGAAAATGCTCCATTTTACATAAGGATACCATAAATTCTTAAAACGTTTTTTAATTCCATATCCTAAATTTTCAATATTTCTATCGTTCAACAGATAGCCACTGATTAAAAAGAAACAAGGCATATGAAACAGATATATCCAATCATGCAAATATGCAGGACATCCAGAATGACCAATTACCATTAATATGATACATAATGCCTTAGCTATTGAGAGTGTAGCATTATGAGCTTTATTTGTGCATTCGCAGTCTTTCATAAAACATCTAAAAGTTTATCTACATACGCTTTCCATGTAAAACCTTTGGTAACCCTATGAGCCTCTTGACACATGAATTCGTATGAAGGACTATTGAGTACAGATTCCAAATTCTTCATTAATGAACTGATTTCAAACTCCCTGTTGTAACATCCGAAAGAAATATTTTCTCCAAATATTGTTACAAAATCTTCATAAGGTGAAACAATGATGGGAGTAGCAAAATACATGGCTTCTATCATCGATGAAAACCCTGCCCACACTGGTGTAGGGTTAACAAGAACCTTTGCTTCGGACATAAGACGATAATAAAGTCTGTTTTCTTCTACAATATCTTTATGAAGATACCCATAACAATGAACAAAATCAGGCAAATGCTCAAAATCATCATTACACATACCTATAATATCTAAATAATAGCTCCCCCCTTTATTGCGTAAACTTGTCAAAGCGTTTATCAACAAATTGGCACCTTTTATATATTTTTTCTGCCCGATGAATAAAATCGCTTTTGATTCCATTTTTCTGCTTACAAGTTCATCAACCAGAACTTCTTTACCATAAAGGTTATTAATCACATTCTCACCTAAATATTTGATATTGGCATTTGGGTAAGTTTTTTGCATGATGGCTGCACTTTTAGGAAATAATGAAATCACAGCCTTTGCGTTGTGTATTGCTTCAGACTGTTGAAATGTAAATCGTTTCTCTACGCTATATAGTTCTCTTCCTAATTGAGATTGAACAAGTATACTATATGTCCAATCGCCAAAGAGTAGAGATGGAATATTACTATATCTGTTGTAATAATCAAAGCAGGTAAAAAAGCAATAATCTGCAGTACAATATTTGGCAACACTCTTTTTTATCTTTCTCTCTGTAAACCACCGGAACAAAGAGGTACGAATCCATGAGAATTCATGCTTAGGATAAAAGCAATTCAAAATTTCACCTATAGATAATTGCCATATTTTATTTATATACTTATTGGGTGAAATATCTATCCTATGCACAATAATACCTCTATTTGTCAATTCTTTTGCAAACAAATAGGGAACATTGCTCCAAGTAGAAGCATTATTTGAGTCACCATAAGAATAAAATATTACTTCTTTCATTATCATTACGGCTTTTTATTGTTTGATTGTGTCTTTCAAAATATCATCTATTCGATGAAGTTTCAGAGTGGTATAAATTTTATCATTAATTTGATTCATACATAATTTTCTAATAGGCTCCAAAAGCATAGACAAAACAAAAAATCCAATAACACAAATATTGGCAAAGCCCCAATAGTAAAATGGATTTTGTAGTAACTCCCATACTTGAAATTGTATATCATAAAAGCTAAGACCGGCAGCACCTTCTTGCAGTAAATAGCAAGGAAATACACAAGTTGCTATGCGGTTAACTACTTTACTCTGGAAATGAAGCCTTAAGAAAATACAAAATGCGACAATTGATTTCAGCACTACTGAGGGATTATTGTAACCCGAAAATCGCTCAGGTAAATATTCACAGGTTAACATATTAAGAACTGACAACACTAAATAAGCTATCAGCCAATACTCCATTTTGCCTTTTTTCTCTGTGTCAAAACGATGCAGACCGTACCCTACCACATACATAAATATCATCTGCATGGTATTAAATCCATTAGAGTTGATTCCATTCTTAAACAGCCATCCGGTTATACAATTAATGTAGACAAAAATACCAATGACAAACAGAATATTCCGATTACTTAAAGCTTGTAAACCTCTATTGATAAGGGGAGATAAGAGCATGAGAATCAAATAGCAGGAAATAAACCAATAAAAGTAATTATGGGATATGGGTAAGAATGCACTTACTATATAGTTTACGTTTACCCCCCCCTAAATACAACAATATTTAACACAGAAGACAACAAAGAGTAAAATAAAACCATTCCCGTCAGATTGAGAAATGATTTAACTCTTAAATTTATTCCATAATAACCCGAGATAAGGACAAATGTATTAATACATACTCCAAGCATTAACAATAAACTATCATAAGGAACTGATCCATGAGCACCAATTCCAAAGGAATGTCCCATCAAAACAGACCCCATTGTGAATATACGAAGCAATTCAATACTCGAATTACGAACAGAAGCAATAGCCATCATATTTTTTTAAGAAACTTTTTTAAGAAACGACGTTTTATATAGTCCAAAATCCGAATGTACATGGGAACTTTCACTCCCCACGAGGCTGTAAAGCAATGAATACAATAAGTATTGGGATTGAATCGATACTTTAACGCTAATTTATTTTCACTACCATTGCTTTTCTCCAAATCGTATTTCAAAGGTGAAAAATATTCGGCAGGACATACATAGATACTATCATGTTTTTTCTGTAGCAATATGGGATTAACGGGTATCTTTAAAGGAAAATCCTGGAAAACCGATATTAAAGCTAAACGAAAGATATTAGGTGCTATGAAATCCAGTTTAACTCTGCCGCATTCATCCATACAAAAGTGTTTATCATGATAAAATTCCATGGCTTTCTTGCACCATTCACAACCGGCTTCGGCTCCGAATATGGCAGCCTCCACGCTCTCTGTAGCGGCTTCAAAGCCTATAAACGATTTATATTGTAACAAATCATCGAAACTTTTCAGTACCTCCACGTCTGAATCAAGATAAATACCTCCTTCCGTATAGACGGAATATAATCGGATATAGTCGGCAGCAAAGGCATATTTCTTGGCTTCAAAAGCTTCTTTCACCCAGGGCACGCTGTTGATGTCAAATCGCTTAGTGTCCCACAACACCAGCTCATAGTCGGTCAGCACCTGTCGCCATGTGTCGATGCAATGCTGGATCAGTGGTGGATATTCATCACCGCTAAGCCAGCAAAAATGTATCTTTTTAGGTATCATTGCTATTTTTGTTTTAGAAATTTCATCCAGTTGAATTGGTCGTATTTCCGCAGAGGAAGCAGTGGATGGAAACAGTAGGAATCACTCACTGCACCAATTTGCTCATAGCCGTTTATTTTGAATGCACATTTTATATCAGGATAAGATTTATGTACAAGAGCTACCTTATGCTTAAACGGCAGATTGTCGAACCTCTTCAGGTCGTTGTATGTACAGCCGTCGGTTTCAACAAGTACGTAGTAGCAACGATCGGAGTTTATACGTTGTTCACGACGATGCCATGCCTCTGAACCAGCGGCTACCGAGGGATAGTGGATTAGGTGGATATGTATTTTCCCGCCAAGCAATGCAACGGGCCATTCCCTTTCACTTTCCACTTCACGCATCTCTGCATTGGTGTATTCTGCCATGTGGCTGATGTAGTCAATATAATCGGCTGGGGGTATCATCAAGTTTACTGTCGGACTGTTGAAAGGCAAGCGGAAATCATGTGCCACGAAGGCTCCTATGCAGTTGTTGCAGAAGATGGATACTTCTTTATTTACCCCCCCCCCATTAACAGTTGATAACAATCAAACATTACCATCCTGATTTTCCACTGTACGTTGTTCCAAGTCATATATTTATCGTGTTTTATCGGTGTAAAAGAGTGCGTAGCTTGCAGATATATGGGTAAGTTCCGCAAAGGGTCAGCAGAAAGACTACTTTCAGCGATGCGGGTACCTCCGCCAAAAACAGGTATTGTCTGTTCAGCTCCGGAAAGCAACATAGCCACTCCATGTAGTAGCGGTTGCTTCGTTTCATAAGTGGCATGAGAAACCCTCGCACATTGGCTTTCAACTGTAGGAATTCATTCTCATATTGCTTGTAGAACCCCTTGTCTTTGGCAAAGCGACATGCAATCTCAGTATTGGCATGGGCATCGTGACAACGTCGCAGGTCGGCATTCTCGTCCTGCCGGTGTGAGATGCTGTCGGGATTAATATAGTAGTTATAGATAGGCGTGCATCCTTCAAGGTAGCCCACATGCAGAGCATAATAAAACATCTCAATGCAGAGCACATTGTCCTCCTGCATGTGGCAGATAGGATAGTATATCTCATTATTGTTCAATAAGCTCCGTTTTACGAGTTTATTGAACAATGAACAAACAATGGGAAACGCTATCACAGACCGAAGCGGATCTTTTACATTGATGTCCTGATGTACCGTGCGTAGTATTCTGTTTCCATCGTGCTCGCAGTAGTCAGCTATCACTATGTCATAGTCGTATCGTTTTGCACAGTCGTACATTTTCCGATAGGCATCCCTCTCCACCCAGTCGTCGCTGTCGCAGTGGATGATGTATTCACCAGTGGCAGCCTTGATGCCTACTTCGCGGGCTTTCGCCGCTCCCATATTCTGTGGCAGGTTGATGATGCGCACTTGTTTCCGTCTGGGGGGGGGTAATTGTTCTACTTCTTTTTTGAGCAAATCAATCGATCTGTCGGGTGTGAAGTCGTTCACAAAGATAAACTCCATGTCGTTAAGCGTCTGTCCGAACAGCGACCTTGCGCAACGCCGGATATACGCCTCCACTCCATACACCGGTATTACTACACTTACTTTTGCCATACTAATATGATTCTTTTTAGTCGGTATATTACTGGGCATATACCTGTATATATCAGGAACGATTTCACTTTCAACGAAAATCCGATCATGGGCGATCGCCATATAGCCTTTACTGCCTCGGGGAATGTGTTCATCCACATATTACGGTATTTGTTGCTCTTTTCAAGCAGGGGCATCAGGAATCCCATCACAACGAATTCCGCCTGACACAATGCTTTACTGTATCGTGGATATACGCCTTCTCTCTTGAAGAATTTTTCAATGACCGCCATGTTTTCAGCGGCATCCTTGAAATTACGTACCAGCGAGGCTTCATCCTTCCTTCCACACACCGAGTCGCCGTGCTGGAAATAGTAATATAGAGGTCCTTCCACATATCCGTAACTCTTGGAGAAATACGCAATCTGGATAGAATAAGCACGGTCTTCCATCATATGCCCACAGGGAATCATAATTCTGTCCGACTGATATGTAGCCGCCTTTACAAGGCGGCTACATAGCGAGACTGTCGTCTCGCCATGGAGCATGTCTTCTATAAACTGCTCCCTGTTGTCGGATATGGTGTTGGTTACAAGGGTGTGGTTGATGCCATCCGTATAACAAATGGAACGGCATATCACGTAATCGAGGTTGTCGGCCTTGGCTTTTTCATACATTTGGCGATACATATCGCAGTCAACCCAGTCGTCGCTGTCGCAATGGATGATATATTCACCCGTAGCAGCCTTGATGCCAACCTCACGAGCTTTTGCCGCTCCCATGTTATGTGGCTGGTTGATGATGCGCACCTGCTCCTTGCGCTGTGGAAACTCTTCTAGCACACTGCAAAGCAAATCTATCGAGCAGTCAGGCGTGCAATCGTTTACGAAGATGAACTCCATATCATCAAGCGTTTGCCCAAACAGCGTCCTTACGCACCTCTCGATATATTTCTCCACGCCATACACCGGTATCACGACGCTGACTTTGGCTCTTCTGTTTGTTCTCATAGACTCTTCAGATAGTTAAATGAGTTCTGACGTAGATTGTGTAAATCCGCTTCTGTTTTTGAATAGTCAACCTCCCTTATTCTCAGTGTGTTAATGTCACAAGTTGTTATTAGTCGGTCTCCAATATTCAGTTCATTCAACAGATTGATGTATCTGATGTCGCGACCGTCTGAGCTTCGGAAAGCATAGAATGTTTTACGAAACAGTATGCAGAATGCCGTAGCATGGAAACTGGCGGCAAAGACAACTGAAGCATATTTAATTGCATTCAGAAAGTCGATTGGGGAATAGGCTATTTCAAACATATCCACTACTTTCAATTCATTGCGCTTTCCGAAGTCACGCACTAACTCCCGGAATTCTGGATTGTCGGTGTCATTACTCAGGAAATAGGTCAGCAGATACGGTTTCTTTATGATTGGTCCTGTCGTTAGTTTGTCCCACTCATCGAAATTCAGTAGGAGTGAAGGGTCAAGTACCACATCGCCATGTCTTCCTGTCATGTGTTCAACCTCATCCCGAATCACAGCTTCTCTGAACGATAACCGTTTAAACCGCTTGGTCGCTTCCTTCAGGTAATCTGTTCCGATGGTATGCAGTGATTGAATGTTCGAACTGATGGCATATCCCTGTATGCTGCTCCCCATCGGTTTGGGAAAATCGCCAAAATAAACGGGTTCAATAATGTCGTTGGTGGGATGCAGACTCCACATCTGGTCAGAGCCGATAAGATAAACATTGATATCTTGCGGCATATCTTGCGCCATTTTTACCAGTTTTGTACAACGAAGATGTTTTTTTCTGAACCTATCATACAATTTACGGCGTTTATAAAGCGTAGGAAGCACTTTGAAAAGGTAGCCCCCTAACAGGCGAGGGGCTACAAGTCCCCTTTTTACAATGTCCAAACGCCACGGACTATATATCAGTTCCGTAAAGGGTTGTCTATAATCAATGACCATAGCGTCATACCCCATTATACGCAATATCTCTTGTAGCGCATAACATTGAAGCATAGCTCCAAAATTATCTGCCCTATGATATGTAATGATTCCAATACGTTTATTCATTACTTGAATATTTTCTTAATGTTTTTTACAGTATTTAATCCTACTACAGAAACGATTTTTTCCTTAGCTTTTTCTTTTATGCCATATTGTTTGTCTTCAAAAATATGGCGTAATAATTTCAAAGATTCTACTTCATCTTCTGTATTGGTAAAAACTTCGAAGATAATGGACGATTTGCTTATTTGAGGATTAACAAAAGTATCCAATTGTTCAGAAAAAGTATCTTTATCATGAGCAGTTAAATATAAAAAGCCAAGGTCTTTTGCAATATCCCTGATAAGTGTAGATGACTGATTCCCATTGTGTCCGGTAGCTGCAATATATGAATCTGTATCTTCACCAAAGATTGAAGCCCGATGCCCGTATGTACAAAATTCCACTCCTTTACCGTTGTTTATTATCAATAACCGGATATTATTACCTAAATGTCGATTCCCTATTATGTTGATGTCGTAGAAAAATGACAAGTCACCTACTACACCAAAGTATAACGTTTCAGGGTGAACAATAGAAGCTCCAACTAGTGTTGAGAAATTCCCATCTATGCCAAACCCTCCTACATTACTATGAAATCGTACAGATTTGTCCGACTCAAAGAAATTCCAAGAACGCAGGGGCTGCAATATACCTAAATGAACTACTGAACCTTGTGGTATTCTATTTGCCATTTTGAAAGCTGTCCAAATATTTGAGAATGGTAGTTCTGGTATTTGTTCATATAGCGTAGCATTTATCCTAAAATCCGCAACTATCATCCAATACACGATTAAGGGTAGATTTATGAGTCGTTAGTAGCAGCTTTCAGTAAAAAGCAACAGCACAACATCAATATGTAGCCACCATCCCCTTACCCCACGAT
>OIER01000109.1_pt1 | contig 92861 bp, 95 predicted proteins | sample 1581801 | NCBI WGS metagenome assembly OIER01 (sample SAMN03281006, study PRJEB24777) | human gut metagenome | isolation source: fecal sample PR165 from 1 month old male Malay infant, vaginally delivered... | reverse complement strand
TTTTGTTTGATTATTTTTTTGCAACACTAAGTTAAGTGAATCCTCTGACATGGCAAAATCCTGAGCAACTTTTTGTTGCTCAGGTACTTAAAAAAAATATTTTATAATAGTGTTGCGGAATTAAGGTTTATTTGTTTGAACGCTGTTAAATAACTGTCATGTCCTATAGATGAGCCTTGTATATAATATTGGAAGAAAGTGCTGGCTTTCATTTTGAAGACGTGGGATAATTTTTGAAATCTATCTCTAAATTCACCATCTTCATTCACACGCCAAACATTTTTGGGGCGAAGAGAACCAATTGTATAATAGTCGCCGGATATTTCGCCCATGTGTATCAATAAATCAGGTTGTAACAGTTTGCAATTGTATAATTCTTGTGCTCCATACAATGCTGATAACACTCGGTATTTACCATTGTATTCACTTGTGTGATCACAAAGAACAACAGCGTCATACTCAGCGCAAAAAGAATCTATTTGATTTATCAAATCTTTAGACATTTTCGAATAAGCACCAATAAAAATAGCTATTTGTCCTTCGGGCATTTTAGGAAATGAATCTTCCGCGTCAATACGTGTAATCATTTTTACAGGGACTATTTCTGTGACAGAAAAATCCATTGAAAACTGTGTGGTCAAATTGAGATGAACTGGTCCCCCCCCATTTTGAGTCAGATAGGAAATAGCCTTATTCACTTTAATGGTGCAATCCCATTCATCATCTGCATCTTTCACAGGTTGAAGTACAAATGATTTTACTACCACATCAATAGGTGGAGTAGATCTATTTGTAGATTGAGCATACAAATGTTCTACGTGACTTGTGGTCATTGATGAGGTAATAGTCAAAATAGGCAATTTTGCATAAAATGCCTCGGTTAATCCTGGCATATAATTACGTGAAGAAGTAGCACCGGTGCAACTAAGTACAACCACTTCTTTCGACTCTTTCGAAAGTCCACAGGCAAAATATGCCGCCGACCGTTCATCCACCACTGAATACATTTCAAAAAAAGGGTCTGATTGAATACTGGCAACAAAGCTAACATTAGTAGCTCCGGGAGACACAACCACCTTCCGAATCTGGTTGGCTTTTAATAAAGCTATGATAATTTGTACGTTTCTTTCCGCTGAGTAGTTTTTTATTCCCATATCATTTCAAATTACATTCTACATCATCCATGGTTATTACACCAGCACCTCCGGTCATATACACAATATCACCCACAACAGAACGGCCTAAACCAGAAGTAAGAACTACGGCCATATTGGCTATTTCAATGGGCGATACCAACCTTTTCATAGGATTACGGTCGTTTTCAATTCCTTGCATTTCATCTCTATGTAACATAGGGGTTGCAGTAGGTCCTGGTGCAATACCGTTTACCACTATGTTGTAGGGAATTAGCATTTTTGCTAGTCCTAATGTCAATCCTTTTATTCCCCATTTGGAAATAATGTACGGAGAGTTTGCTGGGCGCAGGCTACTGGAAGATGCGATATTCAAAATGTTCCCATGAATTTGGTTATTGCGCATATATTGAGCAAATAGTTGCGAAAGGAAATAAACCCCCTTCAAATTAGTATCCAGTACCAAGTCATATTGTGCTTCTGTTGTAGTACCAAAAACACCACTCTGCACGCCTGCATTATTTACAAGAATATCTATTTTCATATTAGAGGTCAAAGATACCGCCTCCTCAAATTTCTCTGCAAAAAGATTTGTCTCTAAATTATCCATTACTATACAATGGACCAAGTGAGCTGTATGGGGAAACATTTGATGTAGGCGTGACAACGCTTCTTTTAAGCGTTCTTCATGACGGCCCGTAATGACAACTTCGGCTCCTGCCGATAACATGGCTTGCGCTATAGCGAAACCGATGCCACTCGTACCTCCAGTAATCAAGGCCGTTCGTCCCTCAAGTATGTGTGAGGTTTGCAGCTGTACTATTTGAACATTTTTTACGATAGGACGCTTTGAAAATAGTTTAACAACTAAATTCTTGGCCGCATATAAATAAGACATTGTAATAAGTTTTATAGAATAACTCGTTTGAATATTGATAGTTTTTGACGAATAAATGCCTTTTCTTTTTGGTCGCATCCGCAACAGTAAATAGATAGGATAGTAGTTAATGCAGAAGCAAAACAAATAATCAATAATTTGAATAATCCGTTTTCTATTGGCAAATAAAGATGTAATATTATAGGCACAATAGAAGAAAGAACTAATACATAAACATCTTTGAGCAGTACATGTTTGAAAAAAGAGCGTATAGAAAGCTGTATCATAGAATGCAATAAAAATAATCTATAAAACAACTGAACCATAAAAATTAGAAATGTAATCACATAAGAAGTTGCTGGAGGCATTTCTATGTAATAGGCAATATAAACCAATGGAAAAACAAGCATTCCTGTTCCACCTACCACTATTTGATATTTCTTGATATTTCCAGTTGCAAGCATAGAGGTAACCAACGTGTTGGAAATGACTGACAATAAGGCCACCAACAATGAGAGCCTGACAAACTGAGAGGTGTATACTGGAACAAGTCCAAGCCAAAGTGTTAAAATAGTCTCGGTTTCTAACAATATGGGTAATGCAAAAAACAAAACTAAGAAGAATGAGTATTTAGATCCTCTGTGGATGAGTTGGAATAGGTATTCTCTATCTCCTGAAGCATATGATTTGGTAATTTGAGGGTTTATAGCTGTTGTGAAATTATTTACAAAACTCATGACTACTCCTTCTATTTGGGTAGCTACACCTCTGGCTGCGTTAACTGCTACAGTGAAGAATAAATTCATTAGTATATTAACCCCTTGTGTCATTAATACACCTGAGCCTGCTCCCAAAAAATTCCATCCTGCAAAATCTGCCATCTGGCGAATGAAAGACTTGTCTATTATAATTTTGCCGTTACATTCTTCAAATTGTCTTTTACAATACATGCCGTAGATAGCACGAATTAGTATGGAAACAATCACTAAAAGAAAGGCGTATATTTTTAGTTTATCAAACGGTGATATATATAGTAAATATGCGACTATTAGTTTTAGTACTTGCTCTAAAATACTGATATATGCAAAGAAAACCATCTTTTCGTGTGCTATAATAGTAGCATTATAAGGTATGCTTATCAATCCAACAGCAAAAGTAATAGCAGAACACTGAAGAGCCCAATGTGCTGCTTCTAATCTTCCTGCTGGAATGTTGATATAAAGATTCAAAAAACATATACCAAAAATCTCCACTAAGAGGAGAATAAATAATGCCAATCCGGTCTGTATGGCTACTGAGGAAGAAAAAATAGTACGTAATTTATCAATATTTGCCTTTCCTAATTCAAAAGTCAAATAACGGCTTATAGCAGCAGATAATGAATTAGACAATAAGGAAAACATAGCTACCATACCACCTACGACATTGTATATTCCATAATCATCTATTCCTAAAGAGTTAAGTACGATTCGGCTGGTGTATAAGGATACCGCGAGTCCAAATAATGACCTTAGATATAATAGGAAAGTATTTTTGGCTATAGTACTATTTCTTGACAAATTTCTATCCATCACTCAAATTTATAAATGACAACATTGAAATTATAGTATTTGCGCTTTCCACAATTTTTTCGCCATTGCCTTGATTGCTTTTTCCATGATTTCTTCTTGACCGGGTTTAATTCTTGCCCCCAAGCCATTTTTGAGAAGCATACAATTGGCAAAGGCATTGGCATCTATTTCAACTTGTTGGCTGACATTCTTTTCCATACTATCTTCATCCCCTTCATTGCGGATATAGTGTGAAAACTCATATTCCCATTGATTTATGACAGCAGGAAGTTCACTTGATTTACCTCTTTGCTTGAAATCAACAATGACATGATGTTGATAAATATGGCGAGCCTCATGGCTAAGGATATATATTAAATCAAATTCTGCTTTATTTTGCAAACATAATTCTACCCATTCTTGATTAATATATAGGATGTTTCCATCCCATTCTGCTGAATTTTCAGTAGAAGCGAATTTCTTCTTATCTGTTACAATTTGCTAAATATATGCAGAACAGTCAATATTAAGTTCTTTACAGACTTCGTCAAAGTTTTTCTTTATCCGTGCTTTTACTTCTTGATTTATCATTGTTGTTAAATTAAAAAAATAATCAACTATGAGTACTTTAAGCTGATCTACTTCTCTTTATACATTTCCTCGTAATACTTCTCATATTCTCCGGAAGTGATGTTATCCATCCACCCCTGATTATCCAAGTACCAGCGGACGGTCTTTTCAATACCCTCTTCAAACTGGAGGCTTGGTTCCCAACCTAATTCCTGCTGGAGTTTGGAAGAGTCGATGGCATAGCGCATATCGTGTCCCTTACGGTCGGTCACAAAAGTGATCAAATTGAGGGAATAATCTTCGGGATTGCCCAACAGCCTGTCTACCGTCTTTATAATGACCTTGATAATATCTATGTTCTTCCATTCGTTGAAGCCACCGATGTTGTAAGTCTCGGCAACTTTCCCCTGATGGAAAATAAGGTCAATGGCACGTACATGGTCTTCCACGAAGAGCCAGTCACGTACATTCTCTCCTTTACCATAAACCGGGAGCGGTTTGCGATGACGGATGTTGTTGATGAAAAGCGGTATCAGCTTTTCCGGGAACTGATAGGGCCCGTAGTTGTTGGAACAGTTGGTTACAATAATAGGCATTCCATACGTGTCATGGAATGTACGGACGAAATGGTCACTACTTGCCTTTGATGCAGAATAGGGACTGTGTGGATTGTATTTGGTATCTTCATAGAAGAAATCCTCGCCGTATGCCAAATGATGCTCCGAAGAAGAAGCCGTAGTGGTGAAAGGCGGTTTTACCCCTTCGGGATGTGTCAACTCTAATGCTCCATATACCTCATCGGTCGAAATGTGATAGAACCGTTTTCCTTCGTACTTCTCCAGAAGGCTTTCCCAGTAAATCTTGGCCGCCTGCAACAAGGAGAGCGTCCCCATCACGTTAGTACGGGCAAAGGTAAACGGGTCTTTGATGCTGCGGTCCACATGGCTTTCGGCTGCCAAATGGATGATACCGTCGATACGATATTGCCGCATCAACTCCAACATCTTATCGAAATCGCAGATGTCCGCCTTTACAAACGTGTAATTCGGCTTGTCCTCAATATCTTTCAGGTTAGCCAGATTACCCGCATAAGTCAATTTGTCAAGATTGACAATGTGATAGTCCGCATATTTGTTCACAAACAGGCGCACCACATGGCTACCGATGAAACCTGCGCCGCCCGTAATCAATATATTCCGTTTAAATTCCATCGCTCTGTGCTTTTATCTGGTTGATACATTTTTCCAACGATTCCATCCAATGCGGAATCTTGTAACCGAACGTCTCGCGGAACTTCGTTTTGTCCAAAACCGAATAATGCGGGCGTTTTACCTTGCTCGGATATTCAAAGGTATGAATCGGGCGGACATCACACTCGTTTCTTGCCAATCGGGCTATAACTGCCGCAAAGTCATACCAAGAGCATACTCCCTCATTGCTGAAATGATAAAAACCTTTCTTGTCGGTCATTCTCCTGTCAAGAATCCAACCTATGGCATCTGCCAGATCACCGGCAAAAGTGGGGGTGCCTATCTGGTCGAAAATGACAGGCAATATGTCTTTCTCTTTCGTCAATTTCAGCATGGTTTTCACGAAGTTCTTGCCCCATGCCGAGTAGAGCCATGCAGTGCGCAGTATTATATAATTGCAGCCTGAATTGACAACGGCTTCTTCTCCTGCAAGCTTTGTCTTGCCATATACACCGGTCGGTTCCGTCATGTCCTCTTCCGTAAAAGGAACGTAGTTGATTCCCCTGAAAACATAATCGGTAGATATATGGATAAGCGTGGCATTGACAGACTTGGCTGCCGCAGCCAAATAACCGACAGCCACATGATTGATCAAGTCTGCCGTCTTTTCATCATCCTCTGCCTTATCCACATTGGTATAGGCAGCACAATTAACAATTACGTCAATCTGTTCTTTCCGTACAAGCGAAAGAACGGCATCCAGTTTCGTAATATCCAATTCCGCGATATCCGTAAAGACATAGCGATCTTTGCTCTTGCCGGAAACCCGGACCATCTCATTGCCTAACTGTCCGTTGCTTCCTGTCACTAAAATGTTCATATCAAGTTTCTTATTTATACAAATCTTCTCCGTATTTGAAATCCAATACGGAATCCTTTAAGCATGCCCTGTGCAGGTCCTTCTCCGAAAGGATGGCATTCTCTACCGGGACTCTCCAGTCAATGCCCAATGCTTCGTCTATCAGCTGTATGCCGTCTTCGCTTTCCGGGGCATAGAATTCATCGCATTTGTATTGGAATACGGCTTCTTCGCTTAATACGGCAAAACCATGTGCGAACCCTTTCGGGATGAAGAACTGCCGGTGGTTTTCCTCGGTCAGTTCCACAGCCACATGTTGTCCGAATGTAGGAGATCCTTCCCGTATATCAACCGCCACATCCAATACGGCTCCTTTCACGCAGCGTACCAGTTTGCTCTGTGTATAGGGCATCTTCTGATAATGCAGTCCGCGCATCACGCCGTAGCTTGACTTGCTTTCATTATCCTGTACAAAACAGATGGGGCGTACCTTCTCGTCAAATTCCTTTTGGGAGAAACTTTCAAAGAAATAGCCTCTGGCATCCGTAAAAATGCGTGGCTCGATGATGACCACACCCTCTATCGCTGTCTTTATTACTTCCATGTCAATCCAAATTATCTTTCCCTGTACGTTCCACCTCTTCAATCACTTTCAACAGATATTGCCCGTACGGGTTCTTCGACATCGGTCGAGCCAACTGCTGCATCTTCTCGCGGTCAATCCATCCTTTGCGGTAGGCGATACCTTCCAAACAAGCCACTTTCAATCCTTGCCGTTTCTCAATCACCTCAATATAGGTAGATGCCTCCGAAAGGGAGTCGTGCGTACCGGTATCAAGCCAGGCAAATCCTCTGCCCAAAGTCTGTACCTTCAGTTCCTTATCCTCCAGAAACTGCTGATTCACGGTGGTAATCTCCAGTTCTCCACGTGCCGACGGCTTGATATGCCTGGCTACATCCACCACCTTATTCGGATAGAAATAAAGCCCTACCACCGCATAGTTGGATTTCGGCTGTCTTGGTTTTTCCTCTATGGAGAGACAATTACCGTTTACGTCAAACTCAGCCACGCCGTAACGCTCAGGATCATTCACCCAGTAGCCGAATACCGTTGCTTTCTGTTCCTCTTCTGCTGTATACACGGCATCACGCAACAAAGTGGTAAATCCGTTCCCATGGAAAATGTTGTCACCCAACACGAGGCAGACGGAATCATTCCCGATGAACTCTTCTCCGATAAGGAATGCCTGTGCCAGCCCGTCTGGAGAGGGTTGCTCGGCATACTCAAAATGTACGCCATAATCCGAACCGTCACCTAAAAGCCGTTTAAACCCCGGCAGGTCGTAAGGGGTGGAGATGATCAAGATCTCCCGAATGCCAGCTAACATCAAGACCGAAATCGGATAATAAACCATCGGCTTGTCAAATATTGGAAGCAATTGTTTGCTTACTCCCTTTGTGATGGGGTATAAGCGTGTCCCGCTTCCCCCGGCTAATACGATACCTTTCATAAAAACGATATCAATTCATTTTATTCATCTGCAGGAAACTCTGTAAGAACGTAATATGCTTGTTCCATCTCATCAAGAAATCTTCTTTTACTCTTTTGCCATGCCCTATACAAAAGCATGATACTGATCATTAATAAAATTACCAAAGTCACATTAAATGCAGGTGCGTCACTAAAATCAATATCTGCAAATAAGAATTGTATCAGAACAGCTACAAGCAAGAAAACCGTCGATATAAGTAGCGATAACATGGCATATATCCTGAAAATACATCCTTGTATTTCTCTGTTCAGATTATCATTTCGGGATATGATATATGTAAATATGTATTTATAAACCTTCAAATTACCAATTGTCCCTTTTACATCAATCCGATAAAGAGCCTTATATGCTTCAGATTTCTGAACAATTGAATCGGTATGTGTAAATATTTCCAAATAACTATCCAAATGTTTGATTAAATAAGTTGCTCGTGGAAACGGATTCGATATAATCTCCAACATCATCCCTATTCCATAGGAAAAAAAGATTAAACAAAAAGAAAATAACAACATATAAAATCCACTCTCTTCATCAAGAATATCTTCAAAAATAGAATATTCGACCTCTGGCAAACTGATTAACAATATAACCAAAGACAAGAAAATAATCGCTCCGGTCATGAATGTTCTGAAATGGAGGGAAAAATTAAGTTTCATAACGATATATTTTTATCTGCGCAGTTTAATCAATCCAATTCTTAAGGAAGCGAATGAGGACTTACTATCGTTCTCCGATGTTTGAAGATACTTATCATGTCACCCATGGTCAGAAGACCGGCAACATCTTCCGTAATAATCTGATTCAAAAGTTTAAGATCGGCTTCAATCTGAGTACGGAGACGACAAGCCTCGGGATCATTTCCCTTGACAGTCTTCGTGACTTCATCCCAGGAAGAGACCGACAAGTGAAGACGCGAGGAGAACTCCATACGCCGGTTATGCCCTTTGTAGATACGATAATAAATCGTACCGCGACCAGTTTCTTTTCTACATAGTTCGAACCTTACAACAATTGTGGGCATTAGGATGTATATTGATTTACAGTCGCTTCAACTCAGAAGATTTGTACTTTGGCAATATGTGACAACCAATGAAAGAAATATGTAACATACCAAGCTTCTTCTAAATCCATATTATTCCCATGAAAATTAGAATTCTTCCCGAAAATTCATTACGATCTTTTTACGAACATCAAATTGCAACAATTTATGGTAAAAAACCGCTGAATGGATATCGCAACCGATACAGTAATACGCCTTGGCTTTCAACAGGGCTTCCGCCTTTTCCTGCACATGTCTGCCGTACATCCCGGCCAACGAGGGCACGTTGAGCTGGAAAAAGATGTGTTCTTCCTTCAAGGTCTTGTAGTCCTTCTTCTGCATATATTCGTACCGTTCCGGATGTGCCAGCAACGGATAATAGCCTTTCTTTTGGATGCGTTGCAGGACGGAGAGCAATCTCATCGGCGGATTGAAATAGGAAGTTTCCACCAATAGGTAACGTTTCCCTTCCTCCAAGGGCAGCAGGTCATCCTTTTCCAGCCGTTCCTCAAAGAGGTTGTCCATCATGTATTCCGCCGCCAAAGCCAGTTCCATCATCCCGTTGTAACTCCGTTTCAGTTCTTGGAACTTTCCTTGCAGGGTTGCGGTTTCATTGGGGATGTCCTCCATGATGTGCGGCGTGAGCCACACCTTTCTGATTCCCTGCTTTTCCATCGTATCTAAAATCCGGAGTGATTCATCCAACGTCTCCACCCCGTCATCCACTCCCGGAAGAAGATGGCTATGGCAGTCGGTCATCCCTTTCAGGATGCCACTCTGTGCGAGGGTTGTTGTCTTACGGAACGGCCACATAGTTGTAATATGCTTTTATATAAGAGAATAACATATTATTGGTTATTTGATAACCAACCATTTACCCCCCCATTTTTCCTTTACTTCCATAGTAGGAGGAGTAACCGTTATGATAACCGTATCTATAGCCATAGCGATATCCATAACGGTAGCTGTACCGGCCTCCGGCACTTTCCGTACCGTTCAGTATCATACTGAGGTTCTTGAAACGTTTCTCCTGGTAGATATTTTCCAGTTCAGGTAGCATGCTACGATCCAGCAAGCCACTGCGTACTACGAAAATGGTACGGTCAGCCAGCTTTTCGATGATCTGTGCGTCGGCCACGATGTCGATGGGTGGACAGTCTATGAAGATATAGTCGTACTCGCCTCGCAAAGCTTCTATCAACGTAACCAGCTTGCCGTCCTCCAGCAGTTCCGTCGGGTTGGGGGGAACGGTGCCGATGGGGAGAATATGCAGATTATCGTATTTTTTGTCTTTTACGATGATTTCCTTGCAGTTGTCGACACGGTTTCCCAGATAGTCACTCAGGCCTATCCGTGGCGAGTCCACGTAAGAGGAAACAGAGCCGTGGCGCAGGTCTCCGTCTATCACCAATATCCTTTTTTTCTTGATGGCAAAACTCATGGCAATGTTCATGGTCAGGAACGACTTTCCGCTGCCGGGATTGAACGAGGTAAGTACGAACACGTTCTGCCCTTTGTCCTTGCCCGCCATGAAATCCATATTGGAGCGGAGCACACGGAACGCCTCGTTGATGATGTCACGGCTGCCTTCCTTCACCACGATGGTTTTCATATAGGACTGCTTCTTCCTCTTGAATCCCAGTTTCCTCTCTTTGCTGAAGTATTGGGGAATCTCACCAATGAAAGGTATGCTAAGATCTTCCAGATCCTTGCGTCCTCGTACCTTGGTGTTCATGTTCTCCTTCATAAAAATAATCACCGCCGGGACAAGCAAGCCGATAGCGAATGCCACAAGGAGGATATTCATCTTCCGGGGAGCTGTGGGGAACATGCTGCCCCTCGGGGCGGTAATCACACGCGTATTATAAGCGGTGAAAGCCTGGGAAAGCTCGTTCTCCTCACGTTTCTGAAGCAAGTAAAGATACAGTTCCTCCTTCACTTTCTGCTGGCGTTCCACGGAAAGCAGGTATTTCGCCTGGTTCGGGTTGGAGGCCAGCTGGCTGGTGGTCGCGGCTTCCTGCTGGCGTATGCTGCGTATCTGGGTATTGAGCGACACGATCAGGTTGTCCACCGACTGAATGATGGTGCGCTGCATGCTTTGCAGCGAGTTGGCCATGTCCTTTGCCAGGGGGTTCTTCTCGCTGCTGTTGGCGATCAGGCGGTTGCGGTCGAGCACCATCGTGTTGTATTCACCGATCTGGCTCTCGATATTAACATTGGCTATGCCGGAATTGGTGGGCAACAACTGGCTGAGTTCCTTGTTGTTCAACTCTCTGCGGATATACTGCGCGGTGGATAGCTGGCTGTTGAGTGCCAGCAACTCCTTCTTGTTCTCGGCGGACTGGGACAGGTAAAGACTGGATGCCGCCTGCACGTCCGGCAGCAGGTGCTCGCTCTTGTAACCGGCGATGTTCTCGTCCACATTGCCCAGCTCACTTTCAATCACGCTCAAACGGTCACCGATGAACTGCGAGGTACTGACGGCAATCTGGTTCTTGTCCTGGATCCACTTCTCATTATATACCTCAATCAACGTATTCAGGATATCTTCCGCCTTTGGGATGGATACGTCATCAATGCTGAGATTGATGATAGTGGCATCCTCGTTACCCAAATCCGCACGCAAAGCGGTGGCGTAATAGTCGGTTACGGAACGTACACTACCTTTATTATAGCGGATGGAAGTCCCAACGAATGAATCATTCCAGTATTTGGTCGGATTGATTACGAATGTACCTACCTCCATACGAATGGAATCGCCCATTTTACCAGAGAATTCCGTCTCTAATTCCTCACCGTTAATCATTACATCGGATATGGTAAATTCTTCTTTGGACGAGAAGTCTATCTTGAAGCTGACAGGCGTTTCATCCTGGTGGCGGTAGGAGACTGCTACAGGGTTGCTTTTGTACAATCCCACATCCTTCAGTCCCTTGCGGACGGTATAGGTTTCATTCAGCCCCAACCGCCGCACCACCTCAGTCATCAACGTGGGGGATTTCAAGGTGAGCAGTTCGTTATTGATGTTGGTATTCGACTTGAAGATACCCAGGTCGGAGAACTCGCTCATTGTAGTGGACGAACCGCTCTTGGTATCGTCCTTAACCAAGATGGCAGCGGTACGTGTATAGATATTCGGGGTACTCAACAGATAAAAAGCCGCTACGGCAAGAGCGGCAAACAGGGAGAGGGCAAACCAGTGCCATCTTGGTACGAACATTCCCCACAAATCTTGTATTCGTATAAAATCATCGGCAGGTTTTCCAACGGCAGTTTTCTTTTCTATCATAATATGTAAGATATTCTGTTCATCCAGTTATTTAAACAGCAGCACACCTAACGAGGTGAGGAACGAGGCAATACTGATCCACAGTCCCACAGATTTCACGCTGTTCTCATTGATGGTGGACTGTCCGGCACGGACCTTATTAGGTTGCACATACACCACATCGTTCTGTTTCAGGTAATAGACCGGGGAGGAAAAAATATCCTTGCTTCGGATATCCACCCAGTGGGTGACACGCTCGCCGTTCTCCTCGCGAATGACGAATATGGCATCGCGTTTGCCATAAATGGTAAGGTCGCCCGCCATACTGATGGCTTCCAACAAAGATATCTGGTCTTTGGTGATACTGTATTTGCCAGGAGTTTTTACTTCGCCCAAGACTGAAAAATAGAGGTTCATAAACTCCACGGTCACAACCGGGTCTTTCACAAGGTCCTCGTCCACCAACCGTTTCTTGATAAGGGCGGCAATCTGGCTCTTGGTCATACCGGCAATATGGAGCGACCCTATGACGGGAAAGTCGATATTCCCCTTGTCATCCAATGTGTAACCGGATATTTCACCATTATTGCTGCCACCACGCAAGTCTGTGGCTCCGGCACGGTACTGGACACGTGTCAGGTTGAATAACGCCGCCAACTGCGGGTCTTTACTGGATACCATGATGGAAATCTGGTCCTTGGGCTGCACGGTGATATCTCTTGCGCCCACAATGGCTTCGGGCTGGTTCACCGCAATGTCTTGAAAGTAGAGAATCTCCTTGGAGGTATTGCAAGACGCCAGCAACACCAAACCCAGAAGAAGTGTCAAAAATCGATTTTTCATATTTTATTTTCTGTACAGTTTTTTTTCTAATTTATTCTTTCGGTTGATCCTCACCGTGATGTAACAATGCAACACCGTCCATACCGCCACGTCCAGCAGGAAAAGGTTCGTGGTGGACAAGCAATGGATCAGGAAAACGTTCACCACGGCAAAGGAGAGAGCGATGCCAATGATGCAGGCCATCGCCTGTCGTTGGGACAGCCCCAGAGCGATGAATTTGTGATGGATATGATTCCTGTCCGGCAGGAAAAGGGGCTTGCGCTCGCGCCAACGGTGCAGCACCACACGTACCACATCCAGCATCGGAACTATCAGGAACGAGAATGCAATCACGACGGCACCGGGAAAGGTGCTTTCCTTCAACGGGTCGGACATGCTCAGGCGGATAGCCATCACGGCAAGCAGCATCCCGATAGTGAGTGATCCGGTGTCTCCCATGAATATCTTGCGCCCACGGTGGACATTGCCATAGACGTTGTAGTAGAAGAACGGTAGCAACACGCCGATGGTGGCCAGGCAAATAAAGGCATACATCCACCATTGCAGACGGATGAACATGCACCCGAACGCGAAGAAGGCGATGATACTCAGCCCGGAGGCAAGCCCGTCGATACCGTCTATCAGGTTGATGGCGTTCAGGATATAGACGATGATGAACACGGTGAACGGAGCGCCTATATAATAAGGCATGGCTTCGATGCCGAAAAGTCCGTACAGGTTGTCGAAGCAGAGTCCCGAAGCCACCAACAGGATGCCGCAAAGTATTTGTATCAGAAACTTGGAGCGGTAACGTACACCGATAAGGTCGTCCATCATCCCCGTAAGATAGAGCAGGAACAGGCCGCAGAATACGGAAAGCAGACGGTTGGTCAGATCCACGTCAAGCATATTGCTGCCCATCCACTGGTTATGCCCGATAATGACGAGTGACACCGTGATAGTGATGCACGGGAAGAAGGCGATCCCCCCCAGCCGGGGTATATGGGCGGTGTGCAGCTTGCGCCCGTCCACTGAGTCGAACAGGCGGCGGCGGAACGAGACCAACGAGATGCGGGGCAGAACCATCGCACCCAATGTCCAGCCGGTTAAAACCGTGAAGGCAAATTCGATAAGATGAAGTATGTCCACTATATGATTCTTTTGATATTTCACTTATTCCTGCCCTATCCGTCGCAGGAATGCCTGCGGGATATAGGTGGTGGCCACGGCGCATACGCCCTGGACGGTAACCACCAGGCGGCTGTTTTTCTTGATCCGGCAGATGACACCTTCCGCCCCCTTGAACTTCCCGTCGATCACCCGAACACGCTCGCCCCGGTGGAACTTGGGGTTGTCTTCACCGAAATATTCCATTCCCTCCTCGCCGGACGAGGTGACCAGCATGAAGATGTTCATTTCCCGCTCGGGAATGGCGAGAGGAAGCTTTCTCAATCCCTTCTGCCTTGTGTACAGAATCACCTTGTCCGTGAACTGCCGCTGTACCTCCAGGGCACGGCGGACAGTGGAACGGAAGAACATGAGCGAGCTGATAACCGGACGGCGGACTTTCCTCTTCACGCCGTTGCGTTCCATCAAGGCTTCCTCACAAGGAATGTAAGTCTCCAACTTGTCTTTTCTCAACATGTCCTCGATCTCGAAAACTTTGTTATAAAATACTTTCAGGGCGAACCAATGCTCAATGGTATGTGTTTCTATGTCCAAAGGAAAGCGATGTTACCGGGTTTATAAAAAGGATATAATTCTCATTCCTGCACCTTCTGTTTTTTCAAGTGGAAGAAGATACAGCAATCAAGGTTAATCCGGTTCTTTCCTCATAGGACTTCCGGAATGCGGGCCGCTCCTGACTACAGTGAACGGATACCGTAACCCCCGTATTCGTACCGTTTCTATGTAAGAGATGGTACACATGTTGTTTTTGCTGATAATTAGGCATATACATTGCTATAAAAGTACATTTTTGCTCGGTTTGCTCGGTTTTAGACTCGAAAATACGCTCGAAAGGATAATGCAACGTTCTCCTTTTATTTTATATTCTTATTACGGCACTATTTTGATTCATATTAAATTAGTAATGCAAATAATTAATAATCAGCTGTTTACAAATGGGGGGGGGGGGTAAAATAAGGGAATAAAAACGTTTATTTTACTTTTCAGTTTTACTGAGAATCATTACCTTTGCAGTGTGTTTTTACCCTCTCTTACATAGAAATGGTATCGTTCAAATCCTTCAAAATCTTCTCGTTCGCATTATCTATCACGGCATTGTCCAAAGAATCCAAGTAAATAAGCGTAGTCCTTTCGCTGCTGTGTCCCATCCCCGCACTGATGACGGCAATCGGTACATCGTGGTTGCGTGCGGCGGTAGCCCAGCTGTGGCGTGGCGTATATGAGGACAAAGGTAATGGTTCGCCAAGCAATTTACCCAACCGTTTCAATTTTCGGTTATGGTAGTTCAATCCGGTCCGATATTGCCGGTAAGCCTGATCCGGCTGTTCATCGGTAAGGATGGGGAAAAGATATGGACTTTCCGGATAAACCCGCCCATATCGTTCCAGTATCGCCGCCATACACGGTTCGATATGGAGTGTCAGGTATTGACCTGTCTTATGACGACAATAGGTGATTCGCCCGCTGTCCACATTCTCCTTTTTCAGATATGCCATGTCCACAAACGCCATTCCACGGGCACAATAGCTGAACACGAACATGTCTCTGGAAAGTGCCAGGGCCGGTGAGTCCGAGAGGTCAATCCTTTGGAGCTTCAGGATGGTTTCCTCATCCACGGCGCGTTTCGGTGTACGAGCCACTCCTGTATAAACCTCACGAAACGGGAAAGTCTGCAACGCAAGACCTTGCCTTACGGCCTTGTTATAGACGGCACGCAGAATCCGCATATAGAACGAGCTGCTGTTCCTCGCTACCTTTTGTTGCCACAGCCATGCCTCATACCGACACGCCAGGGCGGAATCCAACAATGAGAAAGGAACGTCATCACCATCCAGGAAAGCGGAAAAGCTGTTCAGTGCACGCCGGTAATTACGCGAGGTACCGTATTGGCCGTTCTCCCAAAGCGCTTCCATCTCTTTTTTCATGTAATATAGGAAACCGGGCTCGGAAGGCAGGGAGCGATAGCGGTTGAGTATTTCCGACAAGGTGTATGTTTCTCCGCTACAGTCCAGCTCGCGGATAATCTCACGGATGTCACGCATCTCCTTTTCCGCCCGTTTCCGGTAGGCGGTCAGAACCCTCTCATTGCCGGGGACAGCGACAAGCTCACGTTTCGTCTCATTCCACCACTCGGGAAATATTCTCATGTCGGTGGTAATCTGCCTGTTCTCCTGACAGTGGCAAAGCTGGTAACATAGCGTGCCGGCCTTACCCCGTACCGTCGATGGACGGAATTTTAATTTAATGGTAGCCATATATAGTCTGTTTTATGATGAATAATAGGTACATAGATACAACCCGTGGGCTATATTGTTGAAGGAAGAAAATATTTAGTCCCAGATTCCGCTTCTCCGCTTGGAACACCGAATATCACCTGATGCCGATGCCAAACTCTGTAAATCTTCTTGAAAGACAGTCCGAATAGCCTCGTAAAGAATCAAAGTCCGAAAATGAAAAGCGACGGTTTTCCGTGGAACAAGTCTAGAAATATCTATATCGTATAAACACCAAGACAGTATATGTTTTCTGGGAAATTCGTGAAAAACAGACAGATACCAGCGAGTTCCCTATAATCAAAGATAAATCAAAACCGTATTGTCACGGGCGTTCCGGCTTCGCTTTCCATGAGTATTTTCCTTGCGACAAGTCGCGGAAAATACACATGGAAACAAACGCCCGGACAATGGTTTTGATTTCGGGAAAGATTATAGGGACTCACTGCGACCGACGCGACGCATGACCGTGTCATTGATGAAAAAAGGAGGGCCTCCTTTATATCTCCATAAATCCGGCAGGAAGTACGGGATATATGGGCAGACCTGGCAATGTCTTATGAAAAAAACGCCGCCCCATGAGAAGACAGGGACTTCAGCTCACTCTGCTCTGCATAATCCTCCCTTCGCGCCCGTGCCGACTTCTTCGCCCTTCCTCTGCATACCATATCCTTGTTTTCACGGCATGTTTCTCTCACGGAAAACCAGTCTTTCGGACATTTGAAGACATCTGATGACATCTGATGACACCTTTTTGAAAATCAGCATTTTATTCGGATTTAGCCCATACATTTGAAGCGTCAAAGCAATTTATTAACCCCAAAAAGAAAAGGTATGGCACAAGAAAAGAGCCCGAACGGGAAGCCTAGACGAACCCGGAAACCGAAGGCCGCGAACGACGCCCCTTTGGTGGAACAGATCACCGAGCTGATGATGGTTCATAACAAGAGCGACCCGAAAGCCGGTGTACAAGTAGTCAGCGAGATCGACAAGGACGGGAAGGTCAAGACGGTTCCGGCGGACGAGAAGAATGAGAACTCATTCCTGAAATTCGACAAGAACTCGAGCATACTCGAAAACTTCATCAAGAATTTCTGGAGCCAGCTCAAGGAACCTACCCATTTCCGCCTGCTCCGCATGACCTTCCACGACTACAAGGTGAACAAGCAGGCGATCAAGGACCTGGCGGAAGGGAAAAAGACGGACGCAGTGAAGGAGTTCCTCAAACGCTACGAAATCCGTCCGAGAGAAAACAAGAAGGAACAAAGTGTAAACCAAAAAGAAAAAACAGCTATGGCAGACAAAGAGACACAACCGCAGGAACCCCTGCAACAGAGCGAGGTACAGCAGGCGGCACAGCAACAGCAGCAGCCCCAGGCTCAACAGGCAGCGCAGGAGTCGCAAGGACCGCATTACCGGTATAATGAGAACATGGTCAACTGGGAGGAGTTGGAAAAGGTCGGAATCTCAAAGGCTTCGCTGGAACAGCAGGGACTCCTTGATTCCATGCTGAAGGGCTACAAGACCAACAAGCTGGTGCCCCTGACAATCCATCTTTCCGGTTTGCTGACAGCCAAACTGGATGCAAGGCTCTCACTCATCCCGCAACAGGATGGACAGGTGGGACTGGCCATTCACGGCATACGCAAGGAGCCGCAGTTGGAACGCCCTTATTTCGGATTCAACTTCAGCGAGGAGGACAAGAAGAACCTGCGTGAGACCGGCAACATGGGACGTGCGGTGGAACTCAACCTGCGTGGCAGCGAGTACACCCCCTGCCTGATCTCCATCGACAAGAACACCAACGAGCTGGTCGCCGTCCGGCAGGAGCATGTCTACATCCCGCAGGAAGTGAGCGGGGTAAGACTTACGGACGAGGAGATCAGACTGCTGAAGGAGGGACAACCCGTCAAGGTGGAGGGAATGACCTCCAAGACGGGGAAGGAATTTGACGCCACGCTCCAATACAGCGCCGAGCGCAGGGGGCTGGAGTTCATCTTCCCGAAGAACCAGGTATTCAACGAGAAATCCATCGGGGGCGTACCGCTCTCACCCACCCAGATAAGGATGCTCAGCGAGGGACATACCATCCTGGTCGAGGACATGAAGTTCAAGAACAGGGACGGGGCTTTCTCCGCGTTTGTCACGATAGACCAGACGACAGGACGGCCAAATTATACCCGTCATAATCCGGAAACCGGAGAAATCTATATCCCCAAGGAGATATGCAGCGTGCAACTGACCCCCGAGGATAAGGAAACCTTGCGCAAGGGGCAGGCCGTCTATCTGGAAAACATGATCAACCGTAAGGGAGAGGAATTCTCCGCGTTTGTCAAGCTGGACATGAATACCGGCAGGACGATGTACTCACGCACGCCGGACGGGTTCAACGAGCAGCAGGCGCCACGTATCCCGGCGGAGGTTTACGGCCATGTGTTCACGGCGCAGGAAAAGGCGAACCTCCAGGACGGGAAGACCCTCCTTGTCGAAGGGCTGAAAAACAACGGGCAGACGTTCAGCTCCTACCTGAAAGTAAACCCTTATTCCGGGCAGTTGCAGTATTTCCAGGAGAACCCGGATATCCGCAGGGACACTTCCCGTCGTGCGGCACAGGCGGACACCGCCCAAGGCCAGCAGCAGGAACAAAAGAATGGCGCAAAACAAGCGGTATGACCCCGATCGGAGAGAAACAAAATCAGTTTTACAAACATCAAATCCCCGAACCGTATGAATATGAATCGGAACATCCCTTATATCTATAATGTAAAAGACATTGACTGGCCCGGCCTGAAGGCCGTGGGTATCAGCAAGGAGCAACTGGAAGCGGACGGCAGCCTTGACCTGTTGTTGCAAGGCAAGGAGTCGGAAATCATCCCATTGAAACTCTGTACCCCGGTAATCAGCCTGACCATGGATGCCACATTCAAACTGATACCCGGTGACAACAACAAGCCAATCATGGAAATCAACGGCATCCGTCAGGAGGAATCTCCAAAGAAATAACAAAAAATAAAACAAGTTTAACATGTCCCCGTATCGCCCAATCCGGTACGGGGCATCAAAAAGAAAAAGAATATGATCGCAATAGTGACTGACAGGCCCAACGTGGGCAGAGAGATAGCAAGAGTGTTGGGAGCAGGCAGAAAGGAGAACGGCTATATGACCGGGAACGGCTACATGGTGACATGGACATACGGCAACATGCTCTCCCTAGCAATGCCGAAGGATTCAAGAACAGCCCGTGTGGAGCGGGAGGACCTTCCCCTGCTGCCGCCTTCCGTCCTGACAGTAAGGCACGTGAAGACGGATACCGGGTGGAATCCCGACATCAATGCGGTGCTCCAGTTGAAAGTGATAGCCAAGGTACTCAACGCATGCGACACCATCATCGCGGCAACCGACGCTTCCCGGGAAGGAGAGATGCTGTTCCGCCATCTTTACGGCTTTCTGGGGTGCAAACAACCCTGCCTCCGCCTCTGGATCTCGTCTCTGACGGACGAGGCCATCACGGAAGGCATGGCGAACCTCCTTCCATGTGACCGGTTCGACAACCTGTTCCTGGCGGCGGACAGCCGTAACCGGGCGGACTGGCTCCTGGGCGTCAATTCAAGCCATGCCATCTGCAAGGCGGTAGGCTTCGGGAACAACTCGCTGGGCAGGGTACAGACCCCCGTACTGGCGGAGATATGCAGACGGTACCGGGAGAGGGAGAACCACATGCCGGCTGACAGCTGGCCCGTATTCATCAGCCTATGCAAGAATGACCGTATCCTAAAGATGCGCCACGTGGACGACCTTGTGGCCCGCCGGGAGGCACTGGCATTGTACGAGGATTGCAAGGCGGCAAAGAACACCCGCATCACAGCGGTAAGGAAACGGACGGAGGAAATCGGGGCACCGGCACTTTACAACCTGACCGAACTGCAGAAAGACGCGAACCGTTACCACGGCCTGACGGCCATACAGGTGCAGGAGATTGCACAGAGCCTGTACGAGAAGAGGCTGATTTCCTATCCGCGCACCTCCAGTCGCCTGTTGCCGGGGGATGTATATGACACGTTGCCGCCTGTCATGGAGAAGATGCTCTCCCGCAAGGAGTTCCGACAATATGCCGGTATGGTTGACCTTGCCGCACCGCAGGACAGCATTGGGGCACAAGACACCATGGAGCATCATGCCATCATCATTACAGGCATACAGCCCGGTAAATTGGGCCGGGAGGAAATGCTGGTTTACACGCTCATTGTCGGCAGGGTGCTTGAAACGTTCATGCCGCCCTGCAAGGTGGAATACACAACCGTCGATGCGGTGTGCGCCGCACGTAAATTCCGCATCCGTACATACCGCATCCTGGAAAAAGGATGGCTCGGAATCTTCGAGAGGGAACATATTGTCGCAAAAGGCCGTATGCCTTACCAGGTGATGCCGGAATTTTTTCAGGAAGAGATACTGCCGGTGGCAGGGTGCAGCCTTATACATAAGAAATCGTTACCGGTCTCCCCTTATACGGACGAGGAACTGGTGGACTACATGGACAAGGCCGGACTGGGCACCGTCTCCACCCGCACGAATATCCTCCGCACGCTGTTGGAACGTAAATACATCCGTTATTCGGGTAAATATGTCGTCCCGACCCCTAAAGGGCTTTTCCTGTATGAGACGGTACGCGGTATGAAGGTGGCCGACGCCTCCCTCACCTCGGGCTGGGAAACTGAACTGGCACGGATAGAACGGGGGGAACTCTCGCAGGAAGAGTTCCTGGACGGCGTGCTGGAAACGGTAAATGAGGTGACAGGCGAGATATCCCGGAACCATCCGGTGGAAAAGCGGCCACAGGGAACCATATAAACAAATGTCAAAGCCAACAAGACAAGGGAAGTGCAGACGTCTGTCTGTACTTCCTTTTTTATTTTTTATCTGTGCAAGATACGTTTTTCCGATTTTAAGCGGCAAAGGTCTTGGATTGCCTCGTTTTTGCCGCAAGGCGGCCCCCTTTGGGGGCTTGGTTGGTCAAAAGAAAATCATCCTCGCTTCGCTGCGGTATTTTCTTTTGCCAAGCCTTGCGCAAAAAGGCAATCCAAGGGCCGGAGGCCTATAAAATCGGGAAAACATATCCCGATGGGATTATTCATTCTTAAAAATTTAAAGACATGAAACTGCGACTTATCGAAAACATCTGCAAGCGGACGGTCTCACTGGTCCTGCTTACGGGAATATGCCTGCTCTACAGCAAGGGAATCATTCCCGTGTATCTGCTCGTCCTGTTCCTTTTGTCGGGAACGCTCATCAGCCTCCTTTTTAGGACGTTCACCCTCATTGTAAAAATAATTATCGCCCTGACCGTCATGGGCATGCTTGTATAACCCTTAAAGCATAAAGGCATGAGAACAGCTGCATTCACCCCGCCGGCTCCGGCCATGCCGGCCGCATGGCCCGCCACAAGCCGTGTGAGACCTGTAAAAAAACGGATTCCCGATACGACAGACGGACCGAAACGTATCGGCTACTATCTGGAACCGTTGAGGGGCATCGCCTCGAATCCGGACAGGCAGAGAATCCTAAAGGATTTTTTCAAGGAAACCTATGTATAACATTTAAAATTTTACCATTATGTTTTTTCAAGCAATCAACCAAATGATCACGGCAGGCACAGACCTGAGTATCAACATCAGACGAGTAAACAACAATCTGACGGTGGCCGTTGTTCCCAGACGGTCGGGGGTAAAGGACGGGGAACGCATCGTCCCGCTCATCCTGAACGGTACGCCGGAAGAGCTGGATGCGGGCTTCCTGCAGGCTGTCGGCACGCCTGTACAGAAAGCGCAGGGCATCCTTACCAACCTGGAAGCGTTCGAGAAGCAGGCGGAACAGGCGGCCTCACAAAGCAAAGCCGCCAGGTCAGCGGCTGAGAAAGAGTCCAAGGAGGTCCGCGAGAAACGGGAAAAGATGGAAAAGCTGCTTAAGAAGGCGGAGGATGCCATGACCGGCAAACGCTATTCCGAAGCGTTGACATGGCTCAAGCAGGCAAAGATACTCGCACTTCCAGACAAGCAGAAGGAAATTGACGAGAAGATGGCGGAGGTACAGAAAAAGGCATCGGAGGGAAGCCTGTTCGGCATGGAACAACCGCCAATGCCCAAGCCGCAGCCGGCTCCACAACAGACGGCACCGCAATACCGGAGCGGAGAGCAAATCCCTATGTTCTTGTCCGAACAGCCGGATCCGGTTCCGCAACCCGTCTCACAACCGCAAACGCCTCAGCCTGCTGCACACCCCGAACAGCCGCAAACGCAGCCCGTACAATATATGCAACCGATCCCACAACAGGCAGTTCCACAACCTCAAGGAATCCAGTTCCATCAACCGGTACAGATGCCGCAACCGCAGATAGACGGAAAGCAATGGATGCAACCGGCCTCGTCACAGTATGCACCGGCGCAGGAGACCGCAAGAACTTATGAGAGCCCGGAACAATACCGGCAAACGCAAGAGGCTGTGATGTACAACTTCGACAAGGACTGCGAGGATGACCGGGAAATGCTCAGGGAAGACCCGTATGCGGAATATCCGGACTTCCCGAAGGAATGCCGCATGACGGACATGGCACAAATGGACATGGTATATTGTTAAACCTTATAAAAGAAGAGAAATTATGGCACTTGAAATCAAAGGATTACAGAGAATTTTCAAATTCAGGAAGGACTCCAAGGAACTGGTATTGAGCGACCCGAACAACGAACTGTCCGTAAACGAGGTGATGGACTTCTATTCCATGACCTATCCCGAACTGACAACGGCGACCGTTCATGGGCCGGAATGGGAGGAGGACAAGGCGGTCTACCGCTTCAAGACAACCATCGGAGTAAAAGGATAAGCGTATGGGCAAGAGAAAGAAAAAGGAGGACAAGCCATGCAGACTGCTATCAGAATCAGCCAAGGAAAATCTGGCGGGACTCATTATCCGCTCGGCCGGCCCGTCAGACATCCGAAGAGGAACAGCGGGACAAAAAAGGAGGATACTGCCGCCACCGGGAAGCGTCATGATTTTCTGACAGATAAAATTCCTCCCCTCTCTCCGGATTTTTGGCATAAAGACGGATATGACGGTTCCCCGGTCAATCTCACGACACCGGAGAATTTCAATTATCTCTACCAATCGGCATTGAACTATGCCGGACTTATGGGTATAAAGCTCCCTTTCCGATACAGGAAAGGGGGCAGCCCCCGTTTGAAAATCACCGAACTGTACAAGGCGATGGACGAGAGCGTGCCGGAATGTATCAATCTGGAAGAGAAAGAAGGAAGGCTCCATTTCTGTCTGTTCCGCCATCACGACTGGCCGGAACCCGCATTGTTCTGGATTCCCATCGACTTTACGGAACGGCTTCCCGTACCATTGAGGAACATTGTCTGGGAATTCATCCGGCAATTCGTCCGGCATCACGGAGTCTGCAATGTCACCGAGGCGTTTTGCTATGACTTCGCCATAGAGGAACTGGAAGACTGGGAAAACCGGGATTCCGACGCCTCCCCGAAAGAAATCAGGGCGAACAGGCGGCTGGCGGATTCCTACCAGTCAGGAAAACGGGCGAAAGCACTCAAACGGATGTCGGGAAAACCGTTCTGCAACTCTCTGGAAGAGGCTGTACGGAATTACCGGACAAAAAAGGGGAAGGAACAAAAACTGCTGGAATTGATAAGGGAGGGTATGGCACTGATTACCCCGGAAAGCCCGAGCCTCACAGATTACCTGTACGATTGGGCGTATGAGGAGGAGCGTGATTTTTACCCGGTGGGAATGGAAAGCCAGGTCATGCTGGTCTACTCTACCGATGACACGCTGGCTGAATGCATGAAAGGGTTCATGAACTCGGACTACCAGGAGACTTATGCCCTTACCCCGGTCACATACAGGTTCCTGACACCGGAAACGGACTGTCTCTTCCAAATGGGCGACTACCCGGAAAGGCTTTCAAAATGGCTGGCACGTTTTACAAAGCATATAGCTGACAACTTCTAAAATGAACGATATGAATGAACTGACCAACAAACTGCAACAGCTGATGGTGCCCAAGGCGGCACTGATCGCGTATGAATACCGTGAGAACCGCTATGGGAACGGAATGCATTACCTCGAACTGCATCCCATCAATGACAGGGGCAGGATGGAGGCTGCCATGCCCGTCACCTATGAGTTCATGGACTCCTTGATAGAATCCTATACGGATGACCGGCGGAACGTGCCGCACGGAAAAATCCCCGCCAACATGCTGTGGTGTGATACCCGAAAGGGGCACGAAAGGTACATCTGGTACAATCCTCCGGGAAAACGGAAGATGTTCTTTGCCGGAAGCCTGAATATTCCTGACGGGACATTCCATGTGCCCGGCGTAATCTACAAGGTTTCCGGTGACAGGCTGGACATTTTCTCCTACAAGGGGGAAAAACCGGCGGAAAACAGCCCGCTTTTCCTCGCCCCTTTCTTCAATGTCACGGGTAGCAGTGTCTGTCTGGGAAACGCCGCGTTGACTCCCCCGGAAGACATGACTTTCTCAAAACTCCTCGAGTATTGGGAAAAACGTTTCTGGCTCAGCGAGTTCTCCCATCTGGGAGGAAGCAGGAACCCGACCGTAAGCAACCTGGTCTCGGTAACGGAAAAGGCACGCGCCAATCCGTTTGACGAGAACGAACTGAAACCCATGAACAAACAACTTAAAGACTTACTGGCATGAAAAAGATTCATTATACAGACAGGTACCTGCTCAATCCCTACCATCCCGTGACCGTCTTCGTAATCGGTGCGGGCGGAACAGGCTCACAGGTGGCCACCGGCCTGGCGCGGATGAGCGTGGCATTACAGGCACTCGGACATCCGGGACTGCACGTGACGGTCTTCGACCCCGATACCGTCACGGAAGCGAACATCGGACGCCAGCTGTTCAGCGGATCGGAACTCGGATTGAACAAGGCAGCGGCACTTGTGACCCGCATCAACCGTTTTTTCGGCTTCTCGTGGGAGGCAAAGGGGCAGCGTTATCCGCTGAAAGCCTCCGCAGACCGGGAAGAACCCGCCCTGGCGAACATCATTGTCACCTGTACCGACAACACCCGCTCCAGGATGAACCTCTGGCGGTTCCTGAAGAAACACAGGGAACACACTTCCAATAACGAGCGGTCGCCCATATACTGGATGGACTTCGGCAACGCCCGGACCACCGGACAGGTCCTGATAGGGAACATCCGTGGCAAGATTCTCCAGCCCGTCTCCAACGAGTACCTGCCCATTCCCCGCATGAATGTCATTACCGAAGAGGTACGCTACTCCACCATCAAGGAAAAGGACTCGGGACCGAGCTGCTCGCTGGCGGAAGCCTTGCAGAAGCAGGACCTTTTCATCAATTCCATACTGGCACAAACCGGCTGCGACATCCTGTGGCGTATGCTCAGGGAAGGAAGGACATTCTACCGGGGAGCCTATCTCAATCTCGATACACTACGGATAAATCCCATTCCGGTATAGACAACGACCGTCAGTTTCCTTTTATGCATGGCAAGGATGCATAAAAGGAAACTGACGGTTCCTGATTATTCCCGCCGTGCGGTTCAGTCTTTCAGCCGCACGGCACTTGCCACTCCCTTGTCTGTCATGACCAGCTCGTACCGGTCCAGCCTTTCATAGAGTTTGCCCAATGTCTTGCATCCATATCTCCTGACCTTGAATTTGGGCATCATTTTTTTCAATGCGCCGCCGATCAGCGAAAGGGACACCTCCCCTTTGCCGTCAGCCGCTTGCTCAAAAGCCTTGTCAAAATACTCCATGTCCCTTTGGATAAAAAATTCGGGAGTATTGTCCGAAACCCTGTTTTCCTTCCGGTCGGCATACAGGAACACGGAACAGGACCGCACCAATGATACGGGAGTCTTATCCTCCCCATATCCCAGCACCTTCAATCCGGCCTCACGTATCCGTTGGGCAAGCAGGCTGTAGTCACCGTCACTGGCTACCAGACAGAAACAGTCCGCCCGGCCGTCACGAAGAATGTCCATCGCGTCTATGACCAGCGCAATATCGGTCGTGTTCTTTCCGGGAGCATGGGAGGAAGCCTGTACAAGCCTGAATCCATGCTCCCGGGCAGTTTCCTTCCATGCGGAAAGCGATTTCCTCGTCCAATCTCCATAAATTCGTCTCACGACGGCATCCCCATAACGGGAAACAAAGCCCATTATATCCTCCATCTTCTCAAAGGAGGCGTTATCCCCGTCAATAAGGACCGCAACGGCATATCTAGAATTGGTATTTGTCTTCATAACAATCGTTTATAAGACAAAGTTAGCACAACTTCCGCATATCCACATTCTCCCGTTCAGTTTTTCTTTCCCCGTTTCTGCAAAAAATCCTGTATATCCGAACTCCTGTAGAAATTCTTGCCGTTCTCATCCGTTTGGTAATAGCGGATCAGTCCTTTTTCCCGGTAACGGGCGACTGTCCGCAGCGACACGTTGAGCAGCCTGGCTATGTCATAGTTGTCCAAAAGCTCGTCACCGTTCAAGAACTCTTTCACACGTCCCATCCTGTCCAGTTTCTTCTCTATGCGGTCAAACCCTTCCACTATGGTCATTATCATTTTCTCGAGCACTTCATTGTCTATATACATCATGGCATGTATCTCCTGTATTTTAAAGGTTATTACTGAAATACCCTTTCTTGTGCGCACTCTCAAGAGTATATGCCATCTTTAGTGAAAAATCTATGCCGGAATGCCGGTCTTAACTTAATCATAGATTGTATTCTATTAAGAATCAAACAAATAACATTTTATGATTTTTACCGGTGAATGGTAAGTGTAAAATTTTGAAGTATAAAACTGTAAAGTCCGAATGTAAACTTTACAATTTACAGGTAATATTAATATCCCGCCTATGTTCTTAAAACCGGGTAAATTGATGACGTTTCCACACAAAGTATTCAACATATATAATTGATGATAATATTTATTTCAGAGCATTTTCCTGAAGTTTGCCCCTGCAGCCCTCTGTTACATATGACGTTTAATGACATCTGATGTCATTTGACGACATCCTTTTGGACATGAATGTTCCCTTTCATATTTTCGTATCCGACAAAAAATGAAGTTTATGGAGTTTGTATGTATCGAAGCTAAAACATTCATGGAAATGAATGAGGCTCTGGAAGCCGTTGCCAAAAAAATGTGTGAAACATGCGGAAGTTGCGTATCCGGTATGGACGACTGGATTGACAACCAGGAGGCTTGTATGCTCATGGACATCTCTCCTAGAAAGATGTTGCAGCTTCGCAGAAGCAGGGCCATCCCTTACAGTTATATAGACCGTAAGGTGTATTACAAGCGTCAGGATATTATCCGTTTTATGGAAAACAACATTCATCAAGTAACTCCAAAAGTACAATGATCCAATCCATGCTGACTAAAGAAACCCCTGAGATAATACGTTTTTTCCGGAACATAGGCATCCTATCCGAAATGCTGGACAAGCAGGAGGAGAAATTACGTCCGGTTCTGAACGGAGAACGTTACATTACGGACTGCGAGCTTGCCGAACAGTTGAAACTGACACGCAGGACACTGGCAGAGTACAGAATAAACGGCAAACTGCCTTACTACAAAATAGGAGGCAAACTATTATACAAGGAAAAGGACATCCTTACTTTGCTGGAAAAAAACAGAATGGAAGCTTTTGATGGATAACCCCACATGTTCACAAATGCCAGACATGTTTAATTAGAAAAATGAAATATTAGGTATCAACGATTTTGCAACTTTAACGCCCCGAAAAAGGCTGATTTTTCGGGGCGTTAAAGTTGGGCTAGCAAGCACACTACTTATGAACAAGGTAGCTTTTTACCGTGGAATCAAAGCTTTCCGTCATTTTCGCATTACCTTTTCATACCAGTCACACTCGGAGCGAAAACCATAGAAAGATTTTCCGTCTCCACCCAAATCCCACGGAGAAGTCAATTCGATGGAGAAAAAAGGCAGTCGCTCATAACTTTCCTGGTGCATCAGTACTTTCACTTTTCGTCTGAACCGCCTGGATGCCACTTTCTTTCCCTTCTTCTGAGACTTACAGCAACAATTAACCCCAGCCGGGAACTTTTTTCTTGATCTGCTCATTTTGATGTAATATTTTGAAGCATGCGGTTGGCTTACCCTCATGCTTCCGTTAAACATTACATCTTCTTTTCTATTTGTACCATACTTTACATCTGTTTTCAAACAATCAGTCTGCAAATATACCATTTTTTAGAAGCTAATCAGAAGCAAAAGACTTATCTTTGTCATAATTACGTGTTGACAAGTCAAATGGAAAGCCAAAAACCGAACTGTAACCTGTTATATACTATAACATGGCAAAAAAGAAAAACAGCATAAAGAAAGAAAAAATAATCGAGGTTTTACAGCAGATACCCGAAAAGGATTTGCGTTCCTTCTTAGAGAAAATAATATGTGGACCGGTTGTCAAGGCCCGGTTCCTAAAGGAATCCGATGCCTATTTCATAAACAAAAAATCAGCCGATGTGTACATCGAGCAGATTATTGGTGTCTTTTACGACTCCAAAGAGGAATATGGATGCATTTCTTTCAACAAACAGTCAGAATTGTACGGCAAAATGTATGACGTAATGCCGGATTTTACTGGAAAAGTTATCCAAAGTTTAATCCTGACTGATTAACATAAATCTTGAAGTATGAATATTGACTTTGTTTTCTCCTGGGCTGAAAATGAACAAGGCAAGATGGTCCATGTTGACAACGTGCCCAGAGGTATTCAATGCGGATGCAAGTGTCCTTATTGTCACGAATGCTTGCTTGCCCGTCACGGTGAAGTGAGACAGCACGGTTTTGCCCATCACAGTGATACACGTGGAGCCAACCTTAAGATATGCTATGTGGTCACCATGTATAAATTGGCAGAGCAGATTATTCAAAGCGCAAAACGTATTCATGCACCTTCTTATTATGGAATATTTCCTGAAATGGATATTGAATTCGTTGATGTACGAATTGACAGTTGCTTTGAACGGGCGGATAAACAACCGGACGTAATTGCGACAACAAAAGAAGGTCAGCAATATCTTATTGAATTCCTTTTCCAGTACAAGATCCAACACAAGACCGCTATTGATTATAAGAACATGAATTGCTTGGAAATAGACCTTTCCAACCAAAGTCTGGAAACACTGGAATCTTTTCTGTTATCTTCTTCAAAGGACAGGAAATGGATGAATAACGTGACTTATTTTTCTCAAGTAGGATCTTTGTACAACAAGGCCGGAAAGCCCGTACGGGTGGTTGATGAATCTGAATGCAGGCAATGTGAATTGGGGTGTTCGTACCATTGTGCAGGTGTTCCTGTTTACAGTTTGACAGGTATAAATCAATACTTAGTCATTGAAGAAAGCGGACATAAATATAGGCTCTGCAAGTCTGAGTTATTCCAAAATTACCAGCAAGAATATGAACGTATTAAATCCGAGAACGAGAGAAAGGAACGAATCAAAGAGAAGGAAAGGTTAGAAGCTGAAGCAAGAAAGAAAAAGGAGGAAGAAGAGCTGAAAATCTCCATAGAAAAACGTAAAGCTGAATTAGCAGAAAAACGTAGAATAATTGATGAGCAGGAAGCATTGTCAGACCCTTCGTCGCGCACTTGTTTTCAATGCGAATACAATCTCCAGTGGGCTAACCGTAATGGTTATGCCAATTGCGGAGCATGGAAAAGTATAAGTGTTCCTCAAAAAACGCCTCCCAGTTGTGCCCGAGCATGTAAGCGGTTTAGAAGAATTATTTCATAATTTTCCTTCTCGATCTCTATTTTTAACTGTCATTGTACTGATAACGCATCATAATTACGCTTTAATCTTCAATATAATGTCACTTATTATCAAGAATTTCTGATATAACAGGCCGAAACTTTATGGGGCTATGATAAATCGGTCATCTTGTATGAGTAACTTTCTCATCAGTATAACACTTACCATTGTTGATGCGTAAGCGGTTGAGCAAATACATCTTGTACATTTGATTTTTCCCAAGAGAGATCACTCCGCTTGAGTTATGTATATGTGCTGTGGTAAGACTTATCGATTTATTAATAAATCATTTATAATATCAGACTTTCTTAATTGCACTTACAGTATGTCCGATGAACTCCCTGAACATTTACAATTGATTGAACAGTACCAAAAACTGATACAACAACAAGTGAAAAGGAGGAGTCGATTTATTTACTTGCAACCATGGGGAAAATCTACAATACCTCTGTCTTTTTCTTTTCCCTGCATGAATTTTCACTTTTTTATCGTACCTTTGCCTATACTCAAAGAGAGCATTTGCGACAACATACAAATAAGTTCTGTTATTGTTACTTTCTTGTTACCCGTTATCACAAATTAGACTATAATTCACTTGTTTACAATATAATAACAAATTTAATTGATTAGTAGTACCACTGGTGAATGCCGTAAACGCATTGATTATTCCTAACGGCGAAGCGGATCATGAAGACTCTACCATTGCATGAACGAGATGGTTGGCGAGTAGAAGCCGAAGGGAAAATATGGATGATACAAATGAAAAAGAGAAAATATTTTTAAATATTTAACAAATCATTTTCTGTTGATTTTCAATTGTTTGCGTATATGTATCCTATAAGATTGCAGTATGTATTTTGCTGTTTTTTTTTCTATCTTTGAGACGGCAAAAGCCCCAGTCATGCAAGGGACGGATTCATTACCTTGCTAATCAATTAGCAGAAAAATATGTCAAAAACGAACGAAATGTATTTGGACAAAGCACGGACTTTGACCAAAGGATTGAGAGAACATTTGGAAACGGTGAAGAACTACGGAGTAAGCGAGAGTGACTTGTCAAAACTGGAATCCGCTATCCTCGAAGGTGAGAAACTGAACGTGGAAGTGGATCGCAGGCGTGCAGAACTGAACGAAATCGTTCCTACCGCCAACCACAAAATGGCAGAGATTCGCAATTTGACCGCATACTTGAAAAGTCTGGTCAAGCGTCGTGTAGATTCCAGTCATTGGCCGGAATATGGCATTTCCGACAAACGATGATGCCCTGTCCTAATGCGGAGAAGCCCCTGCAAGCCATCGAAAGGTTGCTGGGGCTTTTCCATGAAATGAAAATACGGAAATGATTGTCGAATTCTTTGCCTATAAAAAGAAATCCGTAAAAAGAAAGAATCCCGCAACCCCGTCTCATACCACTTTATAGTCCGACAGCAGACAGAAGTGGGACAATGGTTTCGGAAAATACGGGATGATCTGTTTGTCATGGGGTCCGTATATAAAAATAGGGATGCGGAAGACTCCGAAAGCTGTCACTGCCGGAGGCCTTTCCGCATCCCCATTCAAACACGGGTATAATCCGTTTTATTTCTTTTTCAGCTCAAATCCGAGCCTTAACCCGTCATACGAGTCCGCGATGCTGTTGATCGTGGATGCCGTGGAGTTGACGCTTGATGCCGCACTCGTGACGGTTTTCAGCACGGACATCAGTTTGTCCGCCTTGAAGACAAGGCTCATGCTGTCACCAGTGACGGTTACGTATGCCACGGTCTTGATACCGAGCTTGCCTTTCATCGTGACGGTCTTGGCATCGCTGTCGAATGTATAAGTCCCGCTGGAAGTCTTGCCCTTGATGGTGCACGAATAGGAGCCGTCCTCCCCGAAGGTGTACTGGCAACCTTCCATTCCCACCTTTTCATATACCGCCTGTATTTTCTCCTCCACTTCCTTGGCGGCCATCTCTCCGCCGGCCTTTGCCAGCAAATTGTCGCTTTCGAACTGGCACTCCGGTGCGGCATAGGTCCACGTTCCGATGATGGAGGATTCCGTGGTCGTCTTGTCGCCCACCACGCTTTTCACCACACCGCTCAACACCGATTTCAAGTCCTGTGCCCAGGCATTTCCGGCTGCCACCGTCATAACTGCTGCTAGGCACAAACATTTTAGCAATCTGTTTCCTTTCGTTTTCATTTTCTTTTCAATTTAAAACTTATTATTTAGAAATATGATATTTCCCCATGAGGGATTTGTCTTATTTCTCCTTGTCCAGCGTATGGAGACGCAGGAACTCCATAAACTGCTGTTTGTAACTGTCTCCAACCGGAATCCGCTCACCGCCGATGACGATGCGCATGCGCTCTATTTCCTTCACCTTTCTGATGTTGACGATCCAGGAGCGGTGTACCTGCAGGAAACAGGGCGGCAGCTTCTCCTTTATCTGGGCCATCGAGGTGCCTGCAATGACCGGTTTCCTCCCCTCGGAGTATATCTGCGCGTAGTCCCTCATTCCCTGTATGTACAGGATGTCGGCAATGCGGATATTGACGTACTTGTATCCGTCCTTGACCAGCAGGTAGTCTTCCCTGGGTACCGCCTGCCGTGCCGACGCGAGGCTTGCCTGTTTCAGCAGCCTGCCCGCCGCCCGCTGGAAGCCGGTGAAATCGAAGGGCTTCAGCAGGTAGTCCACGGCGGGGAAGCGGTAGCTCTCCGCCGCGTATTCCGCGTAGGCGGTAGTGAAGACCACCATCGGCGGGTCGGGCAGTGAGGAGACCATCTCCATGCCGTTCAGGTCGGGCATGTTGATGTCCACGAACATGGCGTCCACCGGTTGTTCCATCATCATTTGTACCGCCTCCAGGGGGCTTTCGCAAAGCGCCACGAGTTCGAGGAACGGTACCCTGCGGATATAGCTCTCCAGTTTTTCCAGTGCCATCGGCTCGTCGTCAACGGCTATGCATCGTATCCGTATCATATTCACAAGGTATTATCAGGTTTACATGGTAGGTCTTCCCGTCCTTCTCCGTGATGTCCAGCGTGAAGCCGTCGCCATAGAGCAGCTGCAGCCGCTGCCTTAGATTGGCAAGTCCCACGCCTCCCGTGCGGCCGTCCTTCGGGGGACGCCTGTGGACACTGTTCACGCAGTCGAGACGGAGGGTGTCCTTTTCCATATACAGCCGTATCTCCACGAAAGAGGGGCTCTGGTAGCTTATGCCGTGCTTGAAGGCGTTTTCGATGACGCTGATGAACAGCAGGGGCGGCAGGAACACATGCTCCCGGTTCCCTTCCGGCAGTTCGAGGCTGATGCGCACCTTCCGGCTGGAATAGCGCTTGCGCATCAGTTCCACGTAGCTGGCGATGAAATCCGTCTCCTTGGACAGCAGGGTGCGGGGCTTCGCCCCCTCGTAGAGCACGTAGCGCATGAGTTTCGACAGTTCCATGATCATCACCTGCGCCCTGGCGGGGTCCATCTCCACCATTCCGTGTATGTTGTTGAGCATGTTCATGAAGAAATGCGGGTTTACCTGCGCCTTAAGATGCTCCAGTTCGTTTCGTAGGTGCGCGGATTCCAGCCTGCGGGCCTTCTCCTGCTCCTCCTGGTAGCGGGCGAAGAGGGTGATGGCCAGGTCGAAGCCCAGCATCAGGACGGCGATCACGAGATCCAGCAGCAGGGGCATGGGTACCCCTCCGTGGGGTCCGTGTCCGGCGGGACGGGGAGGTCGTGGAGCGGGAGTCACGTGCTGCCTACCCGCCGCATCCTGCCTGCGTCCCGCGTCATCCCTGCCCGGAAAGGGTTTCCCGCCGGGCGGCTGCCCGTGGGGCGGTATGCGGTGTTCCTGCACGGATGACGCGCGAGGTATCTCCTCACTCCAATAGTGGCGGAAGAGGCCGAAGAGGCAAAGCAGTCCCGCCACGGAAAGAAGATAGACCCGTACATGGCGGCGCATGAACAGGCGGCGCACCGGCAGACGGTGGAGCAGGAAGAGCAGGAAGAAGGGAAGTATGCCCGCCCAGGCGTGCAGGACACCGTCCCACAAAACGGCGGAACCCGCTTTCACGGCCACGAATATGGCGGTGAAAGCGGGATACCCCCACACCATTCCCCAAATGATGGCATAGATGAGCCACGTGTATGAACGGGAACCCGGAATCTTCATTCTGCCAGCCATTTATCCGTCTTTATGCAGGGGCCTGTCATTTCCCGTCCCTCCTGCCTTCCGGCATGGCCGGACGCCGCTGCTCCGTCCAGCGGGCGTACTGCTCGTCGGTAAGCACCTTTTTCAGTTTCTTCTCGCGCTTCTTACGCTGTTTCTCCATTTTCTCCCTGTCGCCTGACGGTGCGAAATCGCGGGGCGGACGACGGTCCATGCCTTCGGGCGGACGGTTTCCGTGCGGTCCCTGCCCGAAGCCTCCGGCATCCCTGAAATCCGGCGTTCCTTCCGGTCTGCGGTCCATGCGGGGTGCCGCCGTTTTATTCTCCGCATCCTCACGCGCCCATTTCAGGTTCAGCTTGTAGAGCTTGTCATACTGCTTCTTCGTAAGGTTGAGCAGCGAGTCCATGCGGTCGGTGGTCTGCCGTGCCGACTTCTCGGGCGAGAGAGGTACGGGTTTGTAATGTTTCTCCGACCGGTCGGGCATATCCTTGTCCGCTTCCTGTGCCATGGCCGTGCCACCGCAGATAAAGAGCGTGGCACACGCGGCCATCCAAAACTGTTTTCTGATATCCATACGTCTGTAATTTAAAATTTTTCGAAAACAAAAATAGCGGGAAACACCAAAAGCCGCAAAATTAAATCTGCCAAACCTTCGTTTTCCTCTGCCAAACGGCGTATATTCCGTCAGCGTTTGCCGATGATAAAGTGCTGTTGGCAGAAAATATTTTATCTCGTATACCGATCTGTTTACCTTTGGAGAAGTTAAATGACCGGGTATTAAACATGGACAGGATCAGAAGTCTATTGCAAGGGTTCGCCCCCATCTCACTGGACGAGATGTCACGGGTGCGCCTGATGAACCGCACCGACACGAAGTATGTAACGACCGTGCCGCGACTCGTCGAGCTGTTGGAGACAGCCGGCGGGGAGTACCGTGTGCAGGAGACCGGCGGGCTGCGCGACATGCCCTATTACACCTGCTATTTCGACACCCCCGACCGTGACATGTTCGCCCAGCATCAGAGGGGTCGCAAGGCGCGGCAGAAGATACGTCTGCGCGTGTATGAAAACTCGGGCACGGCGTTCCTGGAAATCAAGAACAAGGACAACCGGGGGCGTACGGACAAGAAACGCGTCCCCTGGGCCGGTACCGGTGAGAATGTCATGCCGTATTCGGACTTCATCCGGACCCATTCGCGTTATATGCCGGAAAGCCTTGCCCCGCAGGTGAGGAACCGTTTCCGCCGCATCACGCTGGTCAACCGTCTCTTAACCGAGCGTCTCACCATCGACACCGGGCTATGCTTCCACAACGTGTCCACCGGGTGTGGGTGCTCGCTGGAAGGACTTGTCATCATAGAGCTCAAACGCGACGGGAATACCCGCTCGCCCGCCGGGGAGATGCTGCACGGGCTGCACATCCACCCGGCCGGATTCAGCAAATACTGCGTGGGCATGGCGCTCACCGACCGCAGGCTCCGGCAGAACCGGCTGAAACCGAGGTTGCGAATGGTCAGCCGGCTGCTGTATCCCGGACTGCCTACCAACAAAATATACTATTAACATATAAATACAGATAGATTATGGACGACTTGGAATTTCTGGATGTGCCTCTGGTTGACATGACGGATACGTGGACGCTGCTGTTGCGCTTTGCGTTCAACACCCTTGTCACATGGTATATCATCCATTTCCTGTATTATCCCAAGAGCAGGCGCAGGGACTACTACTTCACGTTCATGCTCATCAGCGTGAGCGTCTTCTTCCTGATATTCCTGCTGGGAGGTGTCAAGCTCAAGATAGGGTTCGCCCTGGGGCTTTTCGCCATTTTCGGCATCATACGCTACCGCACCGAGTCGATGCCCGTGCGTGAGATGACCTACCTGTTCGTGCTCATCGCACTCTCGGTCATCAATGCGCTGGCCGTGACGCTAAGCTATGCCGAGTTGCTGGTCACGAACCTGATCTTCATCATGTTCATACGCGTGTCCGAGGACAACCGGTGGATCAGCCACGTTTCCTGCAAACTGGTACTCTATGACCGCATAGACCTCGTGTTGCCGGAGCGCAGGGTCGAACTTATCGAGGACCTGCAACGGCGTACCGGCCTCACGGTTGTCAGGGTCGAGGTCGGGGCGATGGATTTCCTGCGCGACACGGCCATGCTGAAAGTCTATTACAACACCTGTGGCGAGGAGCCCAATACGGTGGACCAGTTGATGAAATTACCTAAAACGACGGAACAATGAGAAAGGAAAGAATCATATTATTGCTGGCGGCCTTGTGCATGGCCGCACCGGTGCTGCGGGGTCAGAGCCTGTGGACATCGGCGGAGATGAAGTTCGGGATGGCAAAGGGACTGTCGGGATACGTCGAGGGCGAGTTCCGCACGACGGACGGATTGGACGGGACGGAACGCTGGGCTGCTTCGGCTGGCCTGGACTACAAGCTGTACCGCTGGCTGAAGATGTCGGCGGGATACACGTACATCCACCGGCATGTGGAGAGCCGCGTCACCAAGAAAGGGAATATCGTCTCCGACTACTGGCAGCCCCGTCATCGTGCCTCTTTCGCCCTGACGGGCAGCTGCTCGTGGAACCGCTTCACCTTCTCCCTGCGCGAACGCTACCAGTACACTTACCGCACGGAACAGACCGTATCCAAATGGGACGGAGACGACGGTTCGGCGAAGGCGGACGAGTTGATCGAGGCGAAGAGCAGGCATGTGTTACGCTCACGCCTGAAGGCGGAGTATAACATCCGTAAGAGCGGGTTCACGCCTTTCGCATCCTGTGAACTGTATAATTCCCTGTCCGATGGCTTCGCAACCGAGAAGACGCGCTGGACGGTGGGTACGGACTACAAGTTCAACAAGCGCCATTCGATCAGTGCGTTCTACCGCTACATAGACCGGAGTGACGACGATGACACGAACGGCCATGTCATAGGTATAGGCTATTCGTTCAAGCTGTAATGTAAATAATGTAAAAAGATAAATGTATATGGTTATGAGACATTGTATGAAAAGAATGGCCGTACTTGTGGCGGTAGCCCTCACGCTTGCTCTCGGGACGCTATTCTCATCCTGCACGACGGACAACGGCTTTGAGGAATGGGGGATGATTCCCGGAGACATGCCGGGTGGCGGCAGTGGCAGCGACGATGGTGACGCGCCGGATTTTGATTCCACCATAACTGCCTGGGACGGCCAGACAGCTGACGATGCGGCTCTGGATGTTGTGGGAACGGACGAGGACATCTATTGGGAAGCAAACAATTTCGGTGTTGATAACGGTGGCGTGACAGTTAAAGTCGCCTATTCGGGGAATCAAGCTGCGGTGACTACTTCCGATACCTCCGTGGAATACTATACGGACGGGGCATACGTCACCATCGACATGCTGACCAATTCTGTGAAGAACGTGGAAATCGTAGTTTCCGGAAAGAGCGACGACGGGCAGTTGAAAATCTACGGGGAGAAGAAGTTCAAGCTCACGCTCTCGGGCGTGGAGCTGACTTCGACAAAGGGTCCCGCCATCAATGACCAGTGCAAGAAGCGTGCGTTCGTACATCTGACGGAAGGTACGACCAACCGCCTGACTGATGCCGCATCCTATTCGGACGATTCCAAGTATCTCAACGGGGGAAGTTCATCAAGCGAGGACCGCAAGGGCTGCTTCTTCAGTGAGGAGAGTCTGATTTTCAGCGGCACGGGCGTATTGGTGGTGGAAGGCAATTACAAGCATGGCATCGTCACCGACGGTTACTTTTATATGCGTCCCGGCGCGACGATCGCCGTGACGGGTGCGGTGAAGAACGCCATCCATGTCAAGGGAGACGAGGATGACGGTATCGGCGTATATATGGCAGGAGGTCTGATCTATGCCAACGTGTCGTCCACGGCAGGCAAGAGTATCAAGACCGATCTGGATGCCGAAATTGCGGGCGGAAAGCTGTTGTTGAATACATCCGGCAACGCTACATACGACAGCGACGAGAATGACACTTCCTCGTCCACCGGTATCAAGACGGACGGTAATGTCATCATTTCCGGGGGTACGCACATCCTGAAAAGCACCGGCACGGGCGGCAAGGGAATCAATGCCGACAAGGAAATCCGCATATCGGGCGGAGAGACGACCGTGACGACCACGGGCGACAAATATTACTACTCGCAGAGCCTGACCTCCTCGCCCAAAGGGGTGAAGGCCGATGGCAATATTACCGTGAGCGGCGGTAAGCTGAATATCTCCGTGACGGGAGTAAGCGACGGTTCGGAGGGGCTGGAGAGCAAGACGACGCTTACCGTCACCGGAGGAGAGGTATACTCGTATGCCTATGACGACGCGATCAATGCTTCCTCGGCCATCAACATCAGCGGCGGGAAGGTCTTTGCCTATGCAAGCAACAACGACGGTATCGACTCCAACGGTTCGCTTACTATCTCCGGGGGACTGGTCATCGGCGTGGGAACATCCGCACCGGAGAGCGGCATAGACTGCGACAACAGCAACAGTTTCAAGATCAACGGCGGTACTGTCATCGGTATGGGCGGAACCTTGCAGTCCAATCCCTCCACATCCAGCACGCAGCGGTCGGTAGTCTATAACGGTGTATCCGCCACAAAGGGGGCGAAGATCTGCGTGCTGAACAGCTCGGGAACACCGATACTGACATTCGAATCCCCTCGTACCATGAGCGGCGCGGCCTTCTTCTTCAGCACGCCCGATATCACTTCGGGAGCCTCCTATACCGTTTCCTCGGGCGGAACGCTCAGCGACTATACGGATTCATGGAACGGATGGTACGGAGGCGGCACCTGGTCGGGCGGTTCGCAGGTGGGGACTTTCACTTCGAGCAGCATCGTGACCACAGTCGGTAGCAGTGGTTTCGGTGGTGGGGGTATGCCGGGAGGCGGAGGTCCCGGCGGTGGCGGCCCGGGTGGCTGGTAAACCGCATGAGATGAGACATCACGTCACCTCTCCCTGAAAAAGTCTCCCCCTTATTACTGAACTGCCCCCCAAAAGTTTTGTGTCTAACTTTTGAGGGGCAGTTCAGTAATGGACTTTCTTTATACTATCGTATGACTGGGTTGCCGCAATAATTCGGAGTCGGTTGCTATAAGACACTGTATCTAAAGTTTTAACAACAGTTCATAATCGGTCACGTCCAACCTGCGGCCGAATTTGACACCCACCTTCTCAAACAAAGAAACCTGCTTGAAGCCGAGTTTCTGATGGAAAGCCCTGCTTTCTTCGTTTTCCGAGGTGATACAGGCTATCAGTACATGATAGTCCTGACGTCTGCACTCCTCTATCAGTTCCGCCATCAACTTCCGGCCGATACCCTTGCCCTTATATTCCTCCGAAAGGTAGACCGTAGTTTCCAGTGTCTTGCCGTATGCCGCCCTTTCTTTCCAGGCATGGGCATAGCAGTATCCGGCTATTCTGCCGTCAGCCTCATAAACCAAGTAAGGATAGGAAGAAACGATGTCTGATATGCGCTGTCTCATCTCGTCTTCCGAAACCGGTTCTGTTTCAAATGTTGCGGTACTGTTCTTGACATAACCGTTGTAAATATCTGTAATGGCCTTACAGTCCGTCATGTTTACTTTCCTTATCATGCTTTTACCGTTTATTTTGCGAAAGTAACAAAAATGTGCTTACCGGAATCTTGTTTTAACGACATTAACGGCCTGCCTGATTAGATATTCCATTAAATCATATTCATATTAATTGGGTTATTCATTAAACGTTTAGACTTAAAACCGCTAAATTTGCAGGCAAAATGAATTTATGGAACTATCTCAAATAATTGATAACATATATCATCTGCCGGTGCAGGCAAAAAATAAACTGATGAAGTCGATTTCCTATGTAGAATACCCGTCGGGTTACCGCCTGTACAGGGAAAATGCGAAGGAAACGAGAGCATATTTTATGAAAAAGGGATTGGCAAGGGCATATTCCATTGCCAACGGGCACGAGACTACCTTCTGGTTCGGACGGGAGAGAGACTTCATTACCCCCATTGCTGCAATGGCATCGAACGGGATGGAATACGGATTTGTCGAACTTCTGGAGGATTGCGAGCTGTATGTACTTGACCTGGCTATCCTGAATGAGTTATACGCTTCCGACATTCACATTGCCAACTGGGGAATAAGGCATTTACAAAAAGAGGTGATCCGTGCCGAGAAGCGGTACATCACACGGCAGTTCAAAACCTCGTTGGAACGCTATCAGGAGTTCATCAGCCGTTATCCTGATATAATACAGAGTGTGAAATTGAGTATGGTAGCCTCGTATCTTGGCATATCTGTCGCCAATTTGAGCCGCATAAGAGGACAAGTGAGGTGATTTTTTGCAAAAGTCAATTCATTATTTTGCATTTGCAAAGTGATTTGCCGGGGAATATAGTGAACTTTGCACGCCCTATAAAACAGATATTTATGAATTGGCTATTATTGATTTTATCCGGATGTATAGAACTTGTCTTTACATTCTGCCTGTCAAAAGTCAGCAAGACTTGCGGCAGTGAGAAAGCATTATGGATAATAGGTACGGTGAGCGCTATCGCATTGAGCCTGTATCTTGTTACAAAAGTACTGAAGACCTTGCCGATAGGTACCGCATATGCCGTGTGGACGGGAATAGGTGCCGTGGGGACCGTGCTCATCGGGATAATATTTTTCCATGAGGATGCCTCCTTCGGCAGATTATTTTTTGTCTCTACTTTAATACTTTCCATTATCGGATTGAAGATTGTGTCTAATTAGCGGCCGTAGGGACAATGTAGCGGTGTTACGCTGAAATAAAGCTGTGGCGTACAGTATTTCCACCAGTCGAAACGACCTGCAGCGCAGGTACAAGTAATAAGGGTGTCATACCGTTAGAACGGGGGTACGGGACAGGTAAAAAGGCAAAGAAACCGGCAACGGAGGTGCGGCAGGACATGGCTATAAAAGAAACCGGGGCTGCCCGTGCAAGAATAAGATACAGCCACCCGCTTTTGTGGCGGGTGACTCTGTCTTTGGGTAGGATGTGGTTGACCAAATACTCGATATTCTCCTTTCGTTCCTCGTCGTCAATTTCGGCACAATAATCGAAATGGCTGTTATCTCCCTGCATAAGAGTATCTTCATTCAGATAGTTTTCTTTTTCTACCCGTGTTTGGGTGATTTGAAAAATTCTGCTGTGCATGACTTTGATAATTAAATTGTTAAACTTTGTTTTGTCTCCCTTTTCTCGAAGCTCTCTTGGCTTCTCGTTGAGGGAGGATTTTTTATGCGGGACAAACAGGGGGAAAGGATGATAAGGCAAGTAAACAGTGGACGGCATGGAGCGGAATACCCAACCCGGACGAATGGAAGTGCAAAGCAGGCTTGTCCGGCTCTGCCCTGCAATGAGGCAGGGGTGGCTAAAAACCAATCTGCGATTTGCGGAAGGCTGACGTGAACATCCGGGAACCGTTAGCATGGCGGTACTTGGCGACCGTCCGGAGGCTGTATCTTTGCATGGAAAATCTTACCGGCGAAAACTGTCGATGAGCGATAAAGAAACTGCCAGTTCGGGAGAATAAGAGGGAAGAAAAGGCTGTATTTACATTACATTCGAATGAAATGCGGGGCAAAATCAGCCTGCAAGAACGAAATTTTTCTATCTTTGCCAAGGTTGTATCATCTAAAAAGACATAGTAATGGAAAAAACATTTGAACAGATCAGCGAATTGTTCGCTCAATTCTCGAAAGATGCCGGTCTCCAAATAGAGAAAGGTAACAAGGCAGCCGGAACCCGTGCCCGCAAAGTGAGCCTCGAACTCGAAAAACTCCTCAAACAGTTCAGAAAGGAGTCGCTCGAAGCGTCGAAATGATTTTATTCTGGTGGTACGGGAACGGTGAGACCTATCGCACACCGTATCAAACAAAGCCTCTCTGCTTCACAGCGGGGAGGCTTTGTTCGTTATGTCTTTCAAGCATCAATTATGCGAAACACTATTGATATACAGTAAGCGACTGCTCAACTACATCTTTCGCATTTGAGTTTTAGATGCACTCGATTGTAGGTGCATCTAAAATTTTTCATATGCCAACTTATCTCAGGGTTGTTTTTGAGTGGCAGTCTTGTTTTTTCTCGCTTTTTCCTGCATTTTCCCGTAACTGTCCCGATTATTTCCTCCATACATCCGGCAGCAGATCCTTCAAGTCTCTGTCTGATTTGGGAGCCATATAATAAGGGAGTCTGCCGATCACATCATTCAGCCACTCTCTGGGGTTGACACCACGTTCCTTACATGAGCCAAGCAAGGAACAGATTATAGCCGTATTCTCAGCCGCTTCATGGTTTCCGCAGAACAGCATGTTCTTTCTTGATATGACCAGTGGCCTCAGGACATTTTAACAGCGGTTGTTGTCAATGAAGATTCTTCCGTCATGGAGATACGGTTTCATTCTTGGCAGCAGGGAGTATGCATAGGCTATGGCTTTCCCCGTAAGACTGCGTTTTAGAACTTTAGGGTATGTGTTTTTAAGCCAGAGCTCAAAACTGTCAAGTATCGGTTTGGACAAATGCCGGCGTAATTCAGCACGTTCTTCATACGGGAGTTCCTGTTTATCCGCCATGTATTCCACATTATATACATCCTGGATAAATTTGAGCCCCTGCATGGCATATTTGGGATTTTCTTCCCTGCACAGTTCTATATGTCTGCGGATATGCGCGAGACACCCACACAGGCACACGTCTTCCCTATCCTCAAAGGCGTCATAAATGGGATGGCCGTCACTTTGGAGATATCCTTTGAAGTTTTCCAAAAGCCTGACCGCAACTTTTTGTGAACGCGATCCATTGTCGTAATGGAAGAAGAGCAGACGCGGCACAGCCGCTCGGACTATCCAGATGTATCCTTTTGCGGCTTTATGCCTGTCGTGGTTTATAACCGGAAGTGTGGTCTCGTCAATCTGAAGGTAGTCTGCGGCCAGTACTTTCTTTCTGAGTTCCAGATAAAGTGGTTTGAGAAGTTCGCAGACTGGTTTGAACCAGCCATCCAATGTATTTTTGGACAGTTTTACTCCCAGATGTTCCAGTTGTTTCACTTGGCGGTAGAACGGGACATGATATTCGTATTTCTGTAAAAGGACCTCGGCGAGCATGGAAGCTCCGGGCATACCTTTATATATGGGCATCAGTGGCATGGGAGCGGTTATTACGGCCTTTTCTTCGTTCTCTACAGCCTCCATTTCATTTTTCAGGGCGTATGTGGGACGTACTGTGTCTTTCACATAAAGGTAGCCGGGTTTCATCTCAAGGGTCCTGGTATGTTCCTCGCCAATCTTGACATATCTGCTTAAATCGACATTCTCCGGTTCGATGACGACTGTTACAACCGAAAGGTCATCCATGACAACCCGGTTACGACGTGGTGTCTTATTGGCGGCCTGGGACTTTGGAACAATAATCTGTTCTGTCGCCCTGCTCCGGGCTTCTTCGATTTCTGCCTCTATCTGTTCCAGGTCGCCATAATCAAAAGGGAGCTTTGGATCTCCGTTATCGACAGGCTTGCATTTCTCACTCGTTTTTCCGAACACCTTCCTTTTCAGCCATGCAAGGGAGGCGTTCAGCTCAACTATCGCACCCCGGAGCTCTTCTATGTTTTTTGCCTGGGCCGAGATAATTTCACTCTGTTTACGGTTGATTTCCAACAGCCGGTCCACCTGATTCGTTGAGGGCTCCATGGATTGTCCGGTTACATCTTCTTTTGCCATTCAATATCTTTTTTGATGATATAAAGATAACAAAAAGCAACAAGAAAAACAAGCCTTCAAGCTGTTTGTTTACAACTATTTACCAATACTTTTTCAAATCGGAAAGCCGTCTCTGCCTGCCTTTGCCGGCATCTTCATTGATACCTTCCACCATGACAACCAGGTCACTTCAGGTCATAGGCAAAGAACGGGTAGCAGGATCATAAGCGGGGATCCTGAAGGTCCCTTCTTCAAGCAGTTTCTCATAAAGGACAAGACCGCCCGGTTCGGCATGAAGCAATTTAATCTTGGTTCGGAAACGGTTGTAAAAAATGAATACGTCCCCACTTCTGATATCGCCTTCCATCCTCTCATGCACAAGGCCACTGAGGGTGAACATCCCTTTCCTCATGTCCGTATAACCGGGGCATAGGAAATATCTCATACTATCATTTAGGCAGAACATTGGCATTATATATTTTAGAAATCAGATTCAGGGCGGCTTCACAGCCGGAAGCCCCTTTAAACCTTAACTTCAATCCGTTGGGTAATTCCAAGGATATTTCAGAGTTGTCCTTTCCTTTCAGGGGAAAGGGGACGGTAGGCTGGGGAGATGGCAGGGGAACATCGTGAGATATACCGGGAGATGGCGCGTCGCCATTGATTAGTATGGGAACGAAGTTATCTTTAACCCCTAAACGAGAAGCTTCTGCTAATAACTCCCGCTCCGTAATACCATACTTCTGCTTCCAAAGATAAAATCTACTACGGCTATAACCCTCATTCTCACAAAAATCATGAACGGATAAACCACTTTGCTGCTGACGGAAAAGAACGGAAATAAATTTTTCTTTTGTCATCATATATTTACGTTGTTGTATCATAGTACATTATTTTTTGCAGCAAAAGTAAGGAATGAAAATGAAGAGTAGAAGATGTACTTATTCAGTCGCTTACGTTGATGCAAACTCTCTCCTCCCAAAATCTGCTCACTCACCATACAACACATCCAGCATTTCCGCCGTCAAGTGTTCATCAGAAAACCTTACTGCACACTCTTCTTCCATGGCATAACCCATATAATTGATGCTGCCATACCACATCTTTTTTTTATCAATCATCACCAATTGAAAGGTCAAACGTTCGGATACACGAACCGTCAAACCCTCCCTTTGCAACCACTCTGCTTCTTTAGTCTTGTTTTTCACGAACACAACCACCTGTACTCCCCGCTGCATGGCTTCCTTCAAGGCGATTCCTAATTGAGAACGCTTTTTCAATCCGGTTTTCGTTACAGAGATAATTACGGAATGTCTGGCTTGAGCTATATCCTCAACCAAGGGGGACAGATAGTTATTACCTGAAAATATACTTTGCGTATGATGACCGGTTACAAGCACTCCTTTCTCTAACAACTGATAGCCAATAGCCGCATATCCTTTCAGCCTGCGCCGGTACATGCGGTCGCACAATGGCAAGTGAATGTCGATGTAATCATAAATGCGAACATCAGTCTTTCCATGATACTCGCGGTGCAAACGTCCGGCGTATTGTGCCACAATGCCTTTCCATGAAACAGGAGAAACCAAGAATAGGGTATCCAAACGAGGATAATCAAAGCCTTCACCTACATAACGTCCGGTTGCCACAATCACCAAAGGTTCCTCTGGAGGAAGCGCCGCCAACCGTTCTATCTTTTCACGCTTCTCCTTCATGGATTCGGATCCCACCAAGGTAATGACATGCCTGCAATATACAGAAAGCAGCAACCCCAGCCGTTCCACATGTGAAGTGAGCGTAGTCAGCACAATCGGTGTCCGTCCGTCTGCCAGAGCCATACGCACATCTTCCGCAATCTGTGCATTCCGCCGTTCATCCGTAGCAAGGGATTGTACGATTCGCGCGTATATTGGTGATTCATCAGAAAGGTCCCGGTATGCTGTAAATCGAGGCACCAGCCATCGCTTGAAAGTCTGCCTGCTTATTTGACTTTTGGCATCTGCCGAATAGCGTATCGGCCCACACTGCATAAAAATAATAGGCTGATGGCCGTCCTTCCGAATGGGAGTAGCTGTCAACCCATACACATACGTGGCAGGAACCGATTTCAAGATTTGCTCAAAATTGACCGCGGAAACATGATGGCACTCATCGACAATCACCATGCCGTACCGGCGGACGAAAGACTTTACCCCCTCATCGGTCAGGCAGGATTGCATGAGGGCGACATCTACCCATCCATGCAAGCTGTTTCCTTTGGAATCTAACGTACCAAAGGGAGAAAAATACTTTTTCCTTCCCCGCTTCGGAACGGCTTCTTCTACCGGATATTCCAACTCCAGAAATTCCTCCAACCGCACCTTCCATTGTTCCAACAAGGTCCTCGTATGCACCAGAATCAAGGCATTTACCTTACGTTCTGCTATCAGGCCGATGGCTGTTACGGTTTTGCCGAAAGCTGTTGTTCCATTCAGGATACCCTGATCATGCTGCATCAGCACACGTACGGCTTCGGCTTGTTCTTCGTGCAACTGCCCTTTGAAATGCACCGTGAGCACTTGCCCTTTTTCCCGCTCGTCCTGAATGGAATAAGCTACCTCATTGGCATTCAACAGTTCCAACACCGCATCCTCACAGCCCCGAGGTAATGCCAGATAATCCTCCAGAACTTCCGCACAGGAAATGACACGCGGTATATTATAGGTAGAAAGGCGCATTCCTTGTTTAGCATAGAATTCCGGATTCTTGAACGAAGCGACCCGCTTCAGATGTGACAGCACTTTCCCTGAAACGCCCTTCAACGGCACATAAATCCGATTGGAACGAACAATATTCATTGTTTTTGGGAAATCATATCGGGTGACAGCCTGCACTTCGGGAACTTTCCAAGGAACAGTCTCACTGGTGGTGGATAATTCGCCTATATCCGTTGAGAGCCCTTTCCGTTGAAGAAGGGCATCCACTTCCTCCTCTGAAACCTTGACAACCTGTTGCAGATAACCCCACTGGTCCTTAAAGGCTACAAGGTCTTCATCGACAAAGACGCTATTGCCCAGTTTACGGGCTTGCCCCTGCAAAGGCAAAGCAACCAGGTTCCCCAATCCACCTTCTGGGAGATAATCCTGATTCGGGAATAAACGGTCGTAAGACTTGAAAGTCAACTTCGCGTTCCGCTCCATGGCATGAGTCAACAAGGCAAAGCCTAACTTTCTTGCCTTTACGGCAGGTACGGGTTGCCCGAAGAAAATCCAGACATGGGCTCCATTACCTGAACGGGAACGTTCCATATAACAGTGTATTCCCCATGACTTGCAAACCTTCACATAGGCCAATACATCAGTCTGATAGCCATGGACACAGGATTTGTCGTCGAAATCGGCGCATAAGAAGCAGCAGGTATTATCAGGAAGAATAGCATACGCCCCTATTACATCACCCCCTTCCGGATGCTTTCCCTCCAAGTGCTTATACACATCCTCATAGGAAAGCGCCTTGAATTGGCGGTGGGGACATTCCGCACACTTGAACTTCTTCTTGTCACAGAATGCCCGATTCCATTCATTCAGGCATACCGGCTGATACCCGGACTTGTCGGAAGCACGGCTATACCAACGTCGGGCAAACACATCTTCCCTGCCCCGGAACAGACTCCGGAATAAAGCCACCTTCTCCTCTAAAGACAGGCAGACACCAGGCTGTTCTTTTTGGGAAAGTGTGCTACATCCGACAGTCCCCCCTGCATTCCCGCTTTTGAGGCGCTGAATCTCCTGATTCAAAACAGCGTTCTCCCGCAGAAGGTTTTGATAAGCCTCCCAAAGTTCTTCATAGGTGTACCTCATATCCATAAAAGTGCCATTTATCCAAAGAACTTCGTAATGGCAAACAGCGGAATATTCTCCATCCATTCCTGATCTTGATACCCCATCATGGAGATGCGCAGTCCTCTCAACTGATAATCGGGATGATTTTTAATATATTCCGACATGGAACGCGCACGTACATTCTCTTCGGCTTTCACTTCCACCGGTATCACGCGATGCTCCGTCTGTACCACGAAGTCAATCTCCGCGGGTGTTTTGTCGCTACTCCAATAATAGGGCGAAAAGCCTTGGGCCACTAATTGCTGCAAGACAAACTGTTCGGTAAAGGCGCCCTTGAACTCCTTGAATACATTATCTCCTACCAACATCTGGCTGGCGGGCGCTTCGGTCATACAACCTAAAAGACCGCAATCAAGCAGGAATAATTTGAAGGCACCCAGATCTTCGTAAAATTTGACGGGCATCTGCAGTTCTTTTACCCGGCTGACTTTATGCACCAGACCTGCATCCATCAGCCACTGAATGGCAAGTTCATATTCCGTAGATCTGGCACCTTTCTTCAACACATTATAGATGAATTTCTTGTTCTCCTTGGCCAACTGCGAAGGCAAGGATTGCAGCACTTGTCCGATACGCATACTTTCAGTAGGTGTCGTATGCTTGGAGATGTCCCGCCGATAAGCATCCAGGATTTCAGTCTGTTTGTCACGTACCTCCTGCAAGTTTTGATGCTGAAAGAAACAATCCACCACTTCAGGCATGCCACCTACATAGTAGTATTGACGAAGCAAATCAATATATTTTAAACTGAGAATCTTTAAGATTTCCCAATCGGGCTGATGCAACAAATCGCACAAATCAGTTTCGCCGGCAGCCATCAGAAATTCTTCAAAATCCATCGGATATAGATGCATTACATTTACCTTACCCACCGGAAAGGACTGACCTTTCCCCAAAGTAATTCCCAACAAGGAGCCAGCCGCCATCACATGATATTCAGGCGCATTTTCCTGAAAATATTTCAAGCTATGCAATCCTCGTTCCACTTCCTGTAACTCATCGAATACAATCAACGTTTTTCCTGCTTCAATCTTCGTTCCTGTGATAGCCTGAAGTGTCAGCAGAATACGGGGGATGTTATAGTCGGCTGCAAATAACTCCTTGGCCAGTGGCTCGACATCACAGTTGATGTAAGCTACATTCTCAAACTCAGTCAGACCAAAATGTTTCATCACCCAAGTTTTACCAACCTGACGGGCACCCAACAGTATCAAAGGTTTTCTCGCAGGATTATCTTTCCAAAGTTTCAACTGTTGTATAATTTTCCGTTTCATCGATTCCTTTAAAATAAGAATTATTCACTTGTTTCTTGCAAAGATACATTTTTTCGAGGATAGAAACCAATATATAACACACTTTTTCAATGATAATCTGCGGAAGATATTACATTTTTCAGAGGATAGCAAAGAATTTTTGATAGATATATCAGGTTAGCGGGTTAAAGTTTTTCCACCTTAGAATCAGGCAATGTTCCGCATTTCTATTTCTTACCTGCAAAGCTAGCCTTTTGCCCCTGATCGTGCAAGGCGGTCCTTCGGACTGATTGGCTGAAAAAATCATCCTCGCTTCGCTGCGGTATTTTTTCGCCAAGCCTTGCACAATCAAGGCAAAAGACAAACGGATGCATATAAGAAAAGAAATACCGGCTTTACCAAAGCCGGGCATGTTTAACCACAAAATGAAAAAGACCATGATCCAAACAAAAAACAAGTATTGCAAGGAAACATTCATCCGCCTGAACTACTGGTATGACCGGATACACGGGCTTGTTCGGGAAGACATAGAGAAAGTGAACGCAATGGTGGAACACATCGAAAAGACACGTTCCGACCGGTATCCCCGTACAGGTGACAGCCTGTTCCTTATTTCCGGATACGGTGAACGCTCCCGGCCGTTCTTCGTAGATGACGTGTATGGAGATAACATTGTGCTCCGGAATCTCTCCCGTGTCCCGTTCGTGTCCCGGGATAAAAAGGGCATCAAATGCGATATGCATGGCGGTGAATGTGTATTGGTAAAGGCAGGCGATGTAAGGTTCAAGGCATGGACAACCGGCCGTTTCAAACATTGGGGACATTACGGGGCATGTGAAAACGGGGAGGTTTACTACGATGCGAAAATAGCCCTGTGGGAGTGTGGCGCACCTGAACAGCCGGAAAGCCGGGAATGGTTCAAAATCCATATCCGCAAAAACACCCGGCCGGGCGGGGACATGTACACCGGAGAAATATCCTGCAAGGATGAGGATGGACTCAGGCAGTTTATCGATGACCATGAAGGCTTCATATTCACAGAAGAGGATTCCCCGGAAATGACCATGCTATGTTTCAGGCATTCCGACATGAGGATTTCCCCGGAAGAATGGGAAAAGATGGACTGTCCGGTATCCGTGCGTGAGATATACGGACAGATGCAGGAAGTAAAGATTGTAAAAGACCATAGAACACATCTGACCACATTCTATTACTAATACAGTATCGCCACATTAAAAATCACCCTTGTTTCCTTCCTGCCACATGCGGCAGGAAGGAAACAAGGGTATATCATCAGGCAGTCTTTTCAATTCCTCTATTATATTATGTATGGCTGGTCGTTTTTCCCGCACAGATATTCATTCAGGTCCTTATATCCGGAATATTCATGCGAGAGGTCGCATATACGGATTCCGTATTTGTCCTTTAATGCCTGCACCGCATTTTTTCCAGCGGTATCATTGTCCAGACAGCAACAGATGCCGTCATATCGTGAAAGGAAAGAAAAAGCCTTCTGTAAGTTGCTGACAGAATTCAACACTATATAATCCCCCTCTTCCAAAGATGGAAAAGCCGGCCTGAAAGACAGAAAATCCATAAACCCCTCAAAAATATAGCAAATCCTGCTCTCCGGCGTGCTAATGATACAGGTGATGTCCTTGGGAGCGATACAAGCCTTGAAATACCTGTTCCGTATCTCGTACCCTCCGGAAATATTAGGGAAAGCGATGGCAAAATAATTCTTCCCGTTCCGTTTAAAGTAGGCTTCCCTGCATACTTTTCGGGCAGTTTCCAAATCAATGCACCGTTCCTTCAGATAGGCAAGCAGTATCCGGTTGGCAAGAGGAGTGATTTTCAAGTCCTGAAAGGCGGGATACGCTTTTTCAAAAGGGCAGGAGACAATAACCGGTTTCTGAACCGTCCTTTTATCCTCAATACACCGTAACACATGGCTTATGTCCTGTGTTCGATAAATCTCCTTGGCCAACGTTATAATGTCCCCACCCCTTCCCAGTCCGAAGTCATACCACACTTCCTTATGAAGGTCAACCTTAAAGGAAGCCTCCTTTTCCGTCCGAAAAGGAGATTTATACCACACATCATTTCCACGTTGTATCACCGGATTATACCCCAATCCGGATAAAAAATCAATAAGTCTGATATTCTTTGCTTCCTGTATATTCATGGTATATCATTTTCATGAATTTGGAGCAAAGAACCGTCTTATATCTGAAACATAAAAAACAACGTCATCAAAAGTCATCAGATGTCATTAGATGGCACCATTTATCCATCATAGATACTCATATGCGATGTCCTTCGATAATATTGTACAATATTTATGATTTTAACTTTTCAGTATTCTTCTGTACTTATTCTTCACCATTTTACTTTCCGACAGACACGCAACAATTCCAGTGAAGACAGCTTCATCCAATGTACCTATTTTCTCTATAGTAGTCTGAGCCATCCGCTCCTGCAAGTCGAACCGCTCTACCGGATATACATCCAGATTCGCACCATAAATGAATGTATTTTTCTTGAACGCAAAAGATGTTCCATCTTCCTTGACCGCTACATTTTCTCCAGACAGGAGTACAAACACATTGAACATCCGTTCCGGTATGTTCAAGCATCCATGCTTCACTTCTAAGTCCGAGGGTACATGGTCTTTAGATGTAGGCAAACTCGCAAGCAGAATATCGCCCTCCAGTTTCTTCAATACGAGGAAAAACTTGTCCTGCGACTCCGCCCCATTCTTGAACAAAAAAGGACGGAAAAACAACAAATTACCTTCTTCAAACATGAGATTCTGCATTTAACAGATTAGCTGTTTGCCGTATATTCAAACTCTCCCGATAATCTTCCGCCACACAATCAGACATTGCTTCCGTAAAGTTTATCTGCTGGTCGGAATTGTTGCATTCATGCTTGTTAAAAGCTTCCAGCAGTCCGGCACGTGCAGCCGTCCGATACCACAATGTGCCCTCCTTATGCGTTTCCGAAACCAATTCGGACGCAGTCATATTGCCATATTTAGCCAACACTTCATCCATCATCTCTATCTCACACTCCGAGAACTCGCTGTCATCAAAATCGGCTACAGCCTCTATGAAAGTGCCGCCGTCCCTAAAATCAGTCTTTACAAAAGACTTCAAAAGAAACGGACCGTCTGAAAGATCAATAAACACATCTTTTGCCACAGGACCAGCCTGCCATACCTCAAACGGTATACCAATGAACGGAACATGAAATTTCAAAGCCATACGTTCCTCCATCAGATACAACAGTTTCAACAACTTTGTCTTGCTGAGGTTGGACGTATAATGCGCAATATACACAACCGTATTACCTAGTTTCTGCTTTGTAGATTCTGAGAATTTGCACATAATCAATGAATTTGGTTACAAAGATAACCTATTCCCTGTTACAAACCAAAAAAACGGTCAAGGATCTATATAGATATAAGGTGGATGAAGAAGAATAATAGAAATAACGTTTGATTTATCTCTGCGCCGTAATTTCAAATACTAGAATTATGACAATGAAAGAATAATTAAATTATGAAGTCTCCAAAAAAACTTGCACCAATATTTGCGGAAATCGAACCTTATATTTATCTTTGCAACGTCAAAGAGATGATAATTGTTGAATTGATAAAGAAAAGCAATGAATTTAGTGTAGTGCTAATTCAATGGCTTTCATAAAAAGATAAAGCAATAAATGTGCAGCCACTCAAGGAGTTAGAATAAGCCGAAGCAAAAGGTTCGATTCCTGGTGGCACCACTTTGAAGAAAAAAAGACAGTAAAATCCTGATTTCCAAACGGAATCAGGATTTTTTGTTTTCTCACAAAACGCAAATACGACAATATAGACTGGATGACGAGGTATACGAGCTTAGGGATCAGGAACAATGAACATCCTGTTCTTCATTCTGAAGACAAAACTTCTCCTGAAACGGGTATTCGGAAAAGAGACGGAAATGCGTACCCTGCTCGGTATAATGAACGAAGAAATAGAAAAAATGAAAAAGGCAGTAAACATAGATTATGCGCCTGTAACTTTAGACAAGTCGGACAAGAAAGTAGGTTTATCATTTTTATAGACGATATGTTTGGAAAGGAATAAACCGCTGATAATTTCCATTATATCAATCAGATTTGTTTTGTCTGCCAAATAAAGAGGGGAAAAAGGTTGTTTGTTAAAGTGTGATTTGAATTGCTCCGGGTACTTGATACGCCATTCCACAAGGCGTATTTCATTGTTCAGTAGCCCAATCGCTTCATCAATGGGATACAAATAAGGCATTTTTTTCTTGCTCAAACCGTACATGATACGATTTAAGTCTATGTAATCCGAATGAAAAATAGCGTAATAAAACGCTATTATCCTGTTCGCTGATACTGAAATCAGCCAAATGAATAGCCAATTCCTCAATAGCTTCCATAAACTCTGATACGGAAACTTTACGTTGTGAGCATTCCGATAATAATCGAAAGAAACTCAAATCTGATATTTTGTTCATACAATAGAAATACTAAATGTCTTTTTATTAAGCACATATATTTGTCATCCCATTAAATAGCATTCAAGTGAAGCTATTGAATAAAAAACATTCCCAGCATTGTGAGCTTCTAATTTTTGTGCATCTAAGCAAGAAGTTACCCATGAAGCAGATAAACATCGTATTCCAACTTCCCTACAAGACACAATATCTGAAACTGTATCACCTATATATATCATTTCATCCGGTTGTAACTTATAATCTGCAAGCAATTCCCTAAAATTCTCTGCTTTATTATTTTTGAAAGGATTTCCAGTTTTTACTTTATCAAAACACGTGTCCATATTAAATTGACGTAATGTTATCGCACAGCTCTTTTCTCCTTTTCCTGTAACCAAAGCAATAGGAATAGATTTCTTTTTTAACTTCTCAATCAGTTCTGTTATACCGTCAAAAGGACGAGGGCACATTATATGCATTTGTTCGTATATCACGTAGAAGCCATCCAAGGCTTTTTCCGAATTATTACCAACAAGTTTTTTTATCATCCCTTTTTCATTTAGTCCAAAAGTTTCTAAAATATCATTCTCGGATACATCATTAAGAGTAACATAGGGAGTTACTGCCTTTTTTAAGGCTTTGAGGCACATGGGAATTGTATCTCCAATTGTACCGTCTAAATCAAAAGCTACTAATTTAATCATAACCTTACATTTGATTGATTTTCCGTATCACCCGACAAGGATTTCCCACCGCCAAGCTATTTGCCGGAATATCTTTGGTTACAACACTTCCTGCACCAATCACACTTTTTTGTCCTATTGTCACACTCGGTAAAATAATTACTCCACCGCCAATCCAGCAGCCATCCTCTATCATGACAGGGAGGGCAAAAGTTCGACGGACATATTTACAGCCATCCAGGGTTTCTGTCAATATAAGCCGTTCATTAAACTCTACCGGGTGAGTTGCCGTATAGATTTGTACATTAGGTGCTACCAGCACATTGTTCCCTATGGTAATCTTATTGCAATCGACAAATGTACAGCCAGTATTTACGGTGACATTATCACCGATATGTATATTGCATCCATAATCACATATAAACGAATGACCGACAGAAACATTTGCACCTATGCTTCCAAACATTTCCTTTAGTACGGCATGTTTTTCAGTCTTTTGTTCATACGGCAAAGAATTGTATTTCATCAACAAGTGATGAGCTTTACTTTTCAAATCCATAAAAAATGGGTCGTGGCAATCATACCATTCACCAGCCAAACATTTTTCCATTTCAGTTTTCATAAGCTATAATTTTAAATATGTTGCAAAGTTATACCGATTTTTTGGCTGATTTCAGGTATTATTTTTCGTTATTTTGGTATTAGTCCATTTTTTAGGGCTATATTTATGGCATGAAAAGAGAAAACCTATATCAACCATTCGAAATTAGTTTTAGCGAGCTTGACGAATCCTTGCTAAAAGAGCATAAACATTCCTTTTTTGAATTAGTATATATTCTTTCAGGAACAGGCATCCAATGGATTAACAACAATAAGTTTCCTTATCATGACGGACATTTGTTTATGATTACTCCCGGAGATACGCATTCTTTCGAAATCCATACAACAACTAAGTTTGTCGACATCAAGTTTAACGACATATATATACATTCTTCTGTTTTCGGTGCTGAAAATATCCAAAGACTGGAGTTTATTCTTCAACATGCTAATCATCAACCCGGTTGTATACTAAGAAATAAAGTAGATAAGTTACTGGTGAAACCCATGATTGAAGCGATTATCAGGGAATATATTAACCGAAATTTATACAGCAAGGAGATTATAACACAAATAATTAATACGATTATTATTGTGGTAGCACGCAATATCGCAATGTTCTTGCCTGAACAGGTGGATGAATGCTCTGAGGACAAATCGCTTGACATATTGCAGTATATTCAAGCAAATATCTATAAAACAGGTAAAATCAGAGCAAAAGATATTAGCCAACATTTTGGCATTTCGGAGAATTATTTAGGACGATATATCAAAAAACATACTAATGAAACTATGCAGCAATACATTTTAAACTACAAACTAAAGTTAGTAGAAAATAGATTATTGCATAGTCAAATGAGAATTTGTGAGATCGTTGAAGAATTAGGATTTACTGATGAGAGCCATCTTAATAAGTTTTTCAAAAAGTATAGAGGATGCAGCCCCTCTAATTTCAGAAAGAACAATTTGAAGTAAACCATATGCATATCCTTGTTTTTAGAGTTATTGAAACAGTAGAAATGACTATTTTTGCATTATATTTATAGATGTCTATGACAAATACAGAAACCATACAATCACTTATTGATAGCGGAGAAGGCTATAATGTAGAGTTCAAAGTTCGTGTTCCTTCAAAGGTTCGTGAACTAACAGAAGAAATTTGCGCTTTCGCTAATGCAGACGGAGGGTATTTACTCATTGGTATAAATGATAACGGACAGATTATTGGCACAGATTTAGAGAATGACAAACGTTCAGCCATTCAAGGCTCTATCAGTGAAATATCTCCGGCTCTTCATTGTGATATGTATGCGGTAAATATCGAGGATAAGACAGTATGGGTAATTGATGTTCCGTCAGGGAAAGATAAACCTTATATATTTTCCGGTTCTATCTTTATGCGTGAGGGAGCAAACTCACAGAAACTTCGTACTGTCGAAGAAATGCGCAGTTTCTTTCAGGAATGCAACAAAATATTTTTTGATGCTATCCCTTGTTCGTGGTTCAACATTTACACAGATGCAGATGAACAAGCGATAAAAGACTTTCGCACGGAAGCAAAGCTAAGTCCATCGACTGCCAACAAACAGATATTTGAGAATTTGGAACTGTTTACGGATAACGGAGTAGCCAAGAATGGAGCAGCCATGTTCTTTGGGAAACAACCTGAACGAAAGTTTCCACACGCAGTAACAAGATGTGTCCTTTTCAAAGGAACAACCAAAGTATATATCATTGATGATAAAACCTTTAGCGGTCCACTATACCAACAATATTTGCAGGCTATGGCATGGCTAGAAAGTAAACTGCAAGTAGCTTATAAAATTGAGGGAGCAGGACCAAGAGAAGAAATTTGGGAAATTCCTCTTACTGTGTTTAAAGAAGCCATTATTAACGCTCTCTCACATCGTGATTATTACGAACAGGGAGCAACCATTACAATAGAAATGTTTGATGACCAGGTAGAGGTTTCTAATCCCGGAGGGCTTTTGCCTATCGTAGCTAAAGATTTCGGACACAAGAGCATGACACGCAACCCATTAATCTTTGGATTGTTTACCCGTATGCATTTGGTTGAAAGGGTGGCATCCGGCATTCCCCGTATGCAAGAAGCTATGAAAGAAGCCAATCTTCCTGAGCCTGAATTTCATACGGACGGGATGTTTACGGTTATATTCAAAAGAGGTATCAGTATCAAGAATGATACTGTAAATGATACTGTAAATGATACTGTAAACTCAAAAGAACAAGAAGTACTAAATATCATCAAGCAATATCCGGGACTTAATTCGTCTAAGATTGCAGGATTAATAGGCAAAAGTGTTCCGACTGCTAAACGCTACTTAAATTCTTTGGTAAAATTAGGATTAATAGAGTTTAGGGGGGCACAGAAAACAGGTGGATATTATTTAGTATAAAAAAATATGGCTCAAATTGAATTTAATGAATTTGATTTCAGAAAAGTTCATCCAATAAAGTTACCATTCGCAGAAAAATACATATATGATGTTGACAATATTTTTTATGCAGATACAGGACTATTGGATGCAAGACAAACAAATATGTTCTTTCAAGAAGCAGGAAGAATGTTGATTAACGCTATTAACTTATTTTGTGATGGATATTTTGATTGTGCTTTTTACAGTTTACGCCAGTCTTTTGAAATATCAGTAACTTCTTTATATTTGAATGAAAATAAATCTATCATAGATAAATGGAATAAAAAACAAAGTGGGTTTGAGCAACACACTATGGTTAAATCCTTAAAAGAACAATTAGAAGATTACAAGGAACTAAGAGAAGGATTACTCAAACCATATTTTGAGAAACTACGTTCTATTATGGAAAAAATGAATAAATATATCCATAAACAGGGATTTTCTACAATGTATACTATGAGATATAGTTTTGAAGGGCGTAAAACATATAAAGAAGAACAATTGATAAAATTTTTCACCTATTGTTTAAAGGCTTGTATTGGTGCTGTTGCTATATGGAGAATTGTTATAGACCCAATGCCTGCATTATTAAACGATGAGACTATTTTTCGAAAAACACGTGAAATGATTACAGAACCATACAGTGATGAATTTATCGAAACATATATAGGAAATGATATATTTGAGTTATATAAGCAATCAACTCTCTATAAAGAATATTACCAATATTTCAATCAGTATGAGGAACAGAACGAAGCTGTATTTTATCTTATTCATTATCAATGTATAAATAGAAATAACCTTGATGATATTTATAAGCAAATTCATCTATTAGACATTAAAGAAAGAATTGCAGTATTATTTATAACATTCTCAGAACATATAACAAATATCATATTTGGTAATGGTCTTTTTAACTTTACATCCAATATTGTTTTTAAAGGAGATGATAAATCTATTACATATGGAGAAGGAATATATGATAATTATTTCAAAGAACATGATATAAACCAACCATACAAAGGAGGATTTATTTCCCGTTTCAAATTTAAAAACGAGAATGTAATTGTAATTCATAATGAATTGTTTCTTGCAGAAGAATTATCAGCATTCAATCTGATTAATGAGAAATGTGCAGACTATTTACAAAAAGAAAATGATAATTTTAATAGGATAATAGATGAATATACAAATACTAATCAACAAAAGATGTGATTTCCTTTAACTTTATGAATAAATCTCTATCTTTGCATTCAGAAATCGTACCCAAGATACAAACTTGTGTTGAACGGTGCAAAGCTGTGAAAACCTTATTCAAGGGACTTACATCGTAGCAAAGATATAACTTACTGAAAGATAGTGCTATATCAACCCGGTTTCAGTTGCTGGTGGCACCACCTTGAAGAAAAGCAAAAGACAGCGAAATCCTGATTTCCAAATGGAATCAGGATTTTTTATTTTCTCACAAAACACAAAATACGGCAATATAGACTGGATGACGAGGTATACGAGCTTTCAGCTCGATTATAACTTTCTCCACTTCTGACCTGCCTCCATATTTGATTAAGTCTTGGAGCAAAACTACTCCTTCCCGATATAAATCCCAATTTGATGCATATTAAAAAAACACCTTATACTTGAAGCATAAAGCTGGATGAATTCATCTTTGTAGAGTTCCCGAACATCTTCGGGAGCATCATCAAGAGTATAAGCAGAAAGATTCTTACGCAAAGATTCCATATACCTGCCCCACATCTTTTCCTGCGTATAGCTGGCAGGATTTAGTTTGAATACAGTTTCTCCGCCAAATGCAAGAAAACGGTTCTGAGATTGTTTATCATTCACACATTCTTTTTTTATAAACTCGTCAAATCACCTCTGAGCTTCTACTACAACAAGTCTATTTTAGACTGCAATATCTCAAACTTATATAATATGCATATAAATCTTAATCATCGACGAACTGCAAAAAGTTCAGCTTCAGTTTCCCAAGTATCATCCGGACACTTTACCATACGTTGCCAACGGAATGAGGTCGCTGTAATTTCCGAAAACACCCACTGTATATTCTTCTCATTAATTTCCGTCTGAACAATCCTGTTTCCTTCTCTTTTTCCTTCCAGTTGTGTAGCCCCTCCTAATTCCGTATATAAAATATCCCATGCTTCTGTATTAGGATTATACATACGTACCGTAGTCGCATAAGCTGCATCCGGTTGATAATCTTTAATCCGCGCCTTACGCGAAGGACAAATAAACACATCTTGAATTGCAGTCCCTTCCAGTACCCAAGCGAATATCCACTCTCCCTGAACATGTCTTTCGCCTGTTGTACCTTGGTTATCAACCCATTCAAAATCCCATTCACCGACAAACTGTCCATACAGGTTGTCTTTTTCCGGTATCAAATTGCTTTTCCCTTTTGACACTAATACGTTTATAAATTCTCCCATACTTTACCTTACTGACTCTAGATTAGACAAATATAAGATTTATAATTAATAATCACTAATATTAAAGCAATTATCTGTATGCAATATTCATGTCGAAAGCAAACAGATACATAGTACAAAAAACGGATTTCCCTACTCCCAAACAGATTTTTTATATTACACCTCAAGAACATTTCATTTACAAACTTATTGCAAAAAAAGTATTTGGTCATTAAATCTCAATTATTCAAAAAAGAAATACCGATAAAAAGTCTTTTTTCCCTATATTTGCTAGACTAAAAAAAGAAAAATGTCATTAACTCAATTAATATGAAAAAACTATCATTTATTACCGTATTTGTATTCCTGTCCATTCTTTTTGTACAGGCACAGCAAGCAAAGTATGTATTTTATTTCATCGGAGATGGAATGGGTGTTAACCAAGTTTTAGGAACAGAGATGTATCGTGGAGAGTTGGAAGGCAAAATTGGTGTGACTCCGTTATTATTCACCCAATTTCCTTATGCAACCATAGCCACTACTTTCTCGGCAACCAACGGAGTGACAGATTCAGCCGCTGCAGGAACAGCACTTGCTACGGGAAACAAAACAAAAAATGGCGCATTAGGTGTGAAAAAGGATCTGGAAACCAAAGTTAACAGTATTGCTTCTTGGGCAAAAGAAAAAGGTTGCCGTGTAGGTATCAGTACCAGTGTCAGCGTAGACCATGCCACACCGGCTGCTTTTTACGCACACCAAGGACAAAGAAGCAGCTATTACAACGTAGGTCTGGATTTGATTGATGCCAACTTCGATTTCTATGCAGGATCAGACTTTTTAGATCCCACCAACAAAAAAGCCGCCGGTTCAAATTCAGAAAGTTTGTATACACTAGTGGACAAAGCTGGATATACCATAGCCCGTGGCTACAAAGACTATCAGAAAAAAGCAAAAAAATCGGATAAACTGATTCTCTTACAACCTGCGACAGCAACAGACAATAGTGCTATCCCCTATGCTATCGATCGAAAAAAAGGCGATATGACTTTAACTGAAATCACCCGTGCCGGAATCAATTTCCTATCTAAAGATCTATCAAAAGGGTTTTTCCTTATGGTTGAAGGAGGTAAAATAGACTGGGCTTGCCACAGCAACGACGCCGCTACTGCATTCCACGAAGTGATGGATATGGATAATGCCATAAAAGTTGCTTACGAATTCTACGAACAACATCCTGATGAAACCCTGATTGTAGTAACAGCCGACCACGAAACCGGAGGAATCGTTTTAGGAAAAGGTCCGTATACTTTGAACCTACAAGCTTTAAAATCACAAAAAGTAAGTGAAAGCGGATATACCAAAATTGTAAACGAATTAAGAAAAAAATACAAGAATCAAGTACCTTGGGAAGTTATCAAGCAATCATTGAAGGATAATTTCGGATTTTGGGATAGTATTCAACTGAATGAAAAGCAAGAAGCATCCCTGAAGAAAGTATATGATGAATCATTTAGCGGTAAAGAGATAGATTTAACCCAAAGTGAATATCAACAAGACGAACCTTTGGCAGCTGAGGCCAAGAGAATTCTGGATGACATCGCTCTAGTAGGTTGGACCAGTGGAGGGCACTCAGGAGGTTATGTCCCCGTATTCGCTATCGGAGCCGGCGCCCAACTATTCCAAGGCCGCATCGACAATACCGAAATTCCGGTAAAAATAGCAGAAGCTGCTGGTTATCCCAACAATTAATCAAAAGCAAGATAGTGCGACAAACGTTCCAAGTCTTTCTCAGTGAATTCCTCATACAAGGATAACTGGGAAAGACTTTTTAATTTTCCCTTTTTCCTCCTATATTCTATAATTACCTTTGCCTGATAAAAATTCATATAAGGATGAGAGCGAAGTTTGTCAAGCCCGGCCTTATTGGCATTTATCCGATGAATTGGTGTATTTCCAAGTTTAAACCACTTCAACATATCCTCATCTACATAGTTCACTTCCTTTAACTGAACCGTGTCATAAAAACCTCCCAAACGTTTCCGGTAAGCCACAATCATGCGTGCAATGCCACTGCCTATTCCCGGAATCTTTTTCAACTCGGTAGTGTCCGCTTCACTCAAATCGACTAAAGTTCCTTCCGGATATTTATAAGCTGCCAACGTATCTTTCTCCACCTTTTTGATAAAGTGCAATGTATCCTGTTTCCGCCGAAAAGCCTCTGAAATCTGGATATAGGGTTTTAAGATATTAAATTTCTCGGACGACAAGCCATAAACACGAGAGAAATCATCCGCTGTCCTGAATTTACCGCCGGCTCTCCGGTATTGCAAAATAGTATGTGCAATAAAAGGAGGCAATCCACATTGCAAAAATTCGATGGAATCAGCTGAATTTGGATCAAAGGCAGCCAATACCACCTCTATTCTCTTAGGCTTATCATAGGAATATTGCAGAGATTCCTTCTCCTCCATTTCATGTACTCCGGCCAGAAAGTTTTTTATTTCTTCTATTCCCTCTTGATCCTGTTCCAAAGACTCTTCCTTTACTGGAAAAAGAACCCATATACACATAAATATGAAAAGCAAAGTCAACAAAAAAAGTATAGCTCTGCGTTCGCTTTTCGAGAAATAGAAAAAGTCTTTCCACATTACAATTCTAAATTAGCCCTAATTCATTGATAAAAATCAAAATGATAGCCACAGGTGCCACGTATCTCAACAAAAAGATATACAGATTGAAAAGACCTGCTTTCAGCTTTCCTCCATTGGTCAATTCCTCATAAGAAACGGAACGTTTCAAATACCATCCTACAAAAATACATACCAGCAAACCACCCAAAGGAAGCATTATTTTTGCAGTGACAAAATCAAGCAAGTCAAAGAATCCCTTATCAAACAGCGTATATTTCTGCATAACCCCCAATGACAAGGAAGAAATGACCCCAATTATAATACACCCGAAGGTGACCAATCTAGCAGCACGGCCACGAGTTAAATTGAATTCCTCGTGCAGAAAAGCCGTCACCACTTCATGTAAAGAAATAGTAGAAGTCAATGCAGCCAAAGCCAGCAAGACATAGAACATCACCGAGAAAATATAAGCTAATATCGGCACACCGCTAAAAGCTTGCTGAAAAACATTAGGTAATGTAATAAAAATTAATGATGGTCCCGCATCCGGCTGGATACCTACAGAAAAGGCTGCCGGAAAAATAATCAATCCGGCTAAGACAGCCACAAAAGTATCAATCACACCGACACTCAGAGCCGTATTTCCCAGTTTGGTTTCTTTCCCAAAATAAGAAGCATAGGTTGAAAGACATCCCATTCCCAAACTTAAGGAAAAGAACGCCTGCCCCATAGCCCCTAAGAAAACATCTCCGTTCACTTTACTAAAATCAGGCTTCAGCAGAAACTCCAAACCTTTTTCCGCATTGGGAAGCGACAATGAACACCCTACCAAAACTACTATCAGTATAAACAAAACAGGCATCAGCACCTTCGAAGATTTTTCTATTCCATCTTTCACTCCCTTTACTATAACAAAATGGGTAACCAATAAAAAGATGACCAGCCAAATAAGTGGACGAACAGGATCCTTCGAAAAACTCTGGAAAGCAACCACAAAATCTTCCGGCTTCTTATCTGCAAAACCATTAACTCCCGCTTCCAATATATACTCCAAAGTCCATCCTGCCACTACCGAATAATATCCTAGAATAAGAAAACCGGCCAAAACTCCCAAATATCCCAACCACTTCCAATGAGTTCCGGGAGCCAAAACCTTATAAGCACGTCCCGTACTTGCTTTTGAATGACGACCTACTGTGAATTCGGCAATCATAATAGGCATTCCCAACATAAGAACACACGCCAAGTATACCAAAATAAATGCCGCACCTCCATGATTTCCCGTCTCATAGGGAAACCTCCATATATTACCAAGTCCTACAGCCGAACCTGCCGCTGCCAGAACAGCCCCAATCTTACTTCCGAAATTTACTCTTTCGCTTTTTTGCATAAAAAACTATCAAATTATTATAAATCAACACTAATTAGCCTGCAAAAGTATAAAATTAATCGTACTTTTGCGATGAATCACAAAAAAATTAAAGTATGCTATATTATTTTAGAAAATATCCGGTATCCTTGATCATTGTAGCTATCATCTTTTATCTTTCCTTTTTCACTCCTCCCAAAACAGATATGGAAGAAATCCCCTACATAGACAAAGTAGTGCATATATGCATGTATGGGGGACTCTGTCTCATTTTATGGATAGAATATCTGAGGAATCATAAGACTGTCAATTGGAATCATGTAATATGGGGAGGCATCATAGCTCCTGTAGCTATGAGCGGGTGTATCGAACTGATGCAAGCTTATTGCACAGATACCCGCAGCGGTGACTGGCTGGATTTTCTGGCAAACAGCATTGGAGTTGGACTAGCTGCCTTAATAGGATATTACTTACTTCGCCCCCTTATATGGCGTAAATCCTAAAAAGAAACGCCGACGATTCTTCGCGAACAGTCGGCGTGATGATAAAAGTCAAAGTTATATAATAAAGATAGAGAGTCAACTTAACGGAAATCTTTCAGATCATTCTGCAACCTCTGACGAGTGAAAAAGATACGGCTTTTCACTGTTCCCAACGGAAGTCCCAGTTTCTCGGCAATTTCCCTATATTTAAATCCTGATACATACATAGCAAACGGCACGCGGTAATCTTTAGGCAACGCATTCACGATACGATGTATCTCTTTCAAATCATAAGCACCTTCTGTAGAATCGAATCCTGATTCCTGTGGAAGATTCAAATGAAACAAGTTATCCGTCTGATCGACGAAAGTCTGATCACGCACTGTTTTACGATAATTATTTATAAATATATTACGCATGATGGTGTACATCCATCCTTTAAAATTCGTATCTGGAGTAAACTTCTCTTCGTTGTCCAAAGCTTTAAGTGAAGTTTCCTGCAACAAATCATTAGCCTCTTCTCTGTCAGCTGTCAATTTAAATGCAAAGCGAAATAATTCGGTTTGTATACTTAGTAAATGCTGTGTAAAGTCGACTGTCTTCATATTAATCTATTTTTAAGTTGTTATTTTCTGTTTTTGTTTTCTGTTGCAATATTAACGACTTCTTATAAAAGTCATGACAGAAAAACTAACAACAAAGGGGGTATAAACTATCAAATAACAGTTTTTACCCCCTAAATTAACAGTTAACAGGTGGTTTCGTTTTAACTTTTAATTAGCCGGTATCCCTCCACCGGTCCCAGCATTACCTCCTCCACTTTTCAAATCATCATTATTAATGCTTCGCGCTGCTTTTTTTACCTGAGCCTTCAACTCCCCAAAGCGCCAACTAATATTAAATCCATAATAACGCATCGGAATTCTGGTAGAAGTAGAAGAGCAGAAAGTAGAAGTATTGATATTATTCTTAAAAGTAATATATTTATTAAATAAATTGGACGAGTTAAGAGAAATAGTCAGCCTCTTTTCCTTCAAGAAAGAACGACTGAACCCTATCGCATAATAATAGAAAGAGGAACTTTTACCTTGCAAAGAGATATGCGGAGTACCACCCCCTCCATTCAGACTCAGACGCAGGTCCCAAGGCAGAGTCTGCTGAAAGCTTCCGAAGAGATTTCCTTCCCAGCCATGATTCTTTAAATCAAGCCCTGAACTTCTATAATCCACATAAGCTCCCCGTCCATTGATATTAAAGCGGGTTTTAGGAGACATATTCCAGTTCAGGAACAAAGACAAATTAATATTCTTACTTTTTCCTATATTATCATAGGTAGAATTCATCACACCATCTTTTATAAAAGAGTATTGCTCTATACCATTATTGACAAAAGAATAATTAGCACTGACATTTACATTAAATTTCTGCGAGAAACTACCGAAAGTAACACTAAGCGAATGGGCCTTTTCACTTTCCAAATCAGGATTACCGTAACTGATCGCAGTGGGGTTGCTGGTGTCAGTAAACGGATTCAAAAACCAAATACCCGGCCGACTGATACGCATATTATAAGATGCCCTCAAACTTTGAGTAGGAGCCAATTGGTAAGAGAACATCAAGGATGGAACCAAATCATCAAACTGAGCATCAAACTTCTCATCCTTATTTTTATAATCCGCATCCATAAATGTATGCTCATAGCGAATTCCCGCCTTTCCACCGAGTTTTTTGTACTTCATCTGATAGCCCAAATAAGCAGCCAGAATATCCTGCTTATGATCATATTGCGTGCTCATATCCTGATCATACTTATATTCTCCGGTTTTATCGGCCAGATAATATTTACCATCACTTTTACTTCTACGAAAAATATACTTTATACCAGTTTCAATGCTGTGTATCGAATTTATCGGATTGGTATAGTCCAATTGAGCCGTATGCTCTTGTGTGCTGGCATCATTTTTAAAATATTGGTTTTGCAAAAGATAAGGAACATTCAACGTATCCTCATAATCCGTATTCGCCTCACTGTTATTGGGTGAATGGCTAAAACGATAAGAAAAAGTAAGAAGTTCCCCTTTCTTTTTGAACGAATGCTGATAATCCATATTGCCCCCCACTTCGCCAAAGCCCGATTCATTATTTCCTAAAGAACCGTAACCGTAAACCGGATTACCGGCATAATTAGTCATCTGTGTATTTCCAATCCTCTTATTCGTAAAATTGCCAGTCATCAGATTCATAGAAAAACTGATCAGATTCAAAGTGTCAATCTCATAACTTCCTTCCAGACTGCCAAATTGAAAATTGCCATAGCTCTTGCTTCTTCGATGCGACTCCAAAAATTTATTTTCCTGAGATGTGAAATCCTCACGATATGAATCTTCAAATCCCTTTTGAGATCCCTGGTAGTTATAAGAATAATTACCGGTAACAGTGAACTTGCCCGACTGAACCGTACCATAACCGCCACCATACACACGCGTATTGCTTGCACCACCATTCAATGTCACCGTATATCCTTCCATTCCAGCTCCTATAGTGATAATATTCAAGATGCCCGCCACCCCTTCCGCGTCATATTTAGCCCCAGGCTCGGTGATAACCTCTATAGATTTAATGGAATTGGCCGGCATACTCCGCAATACCTCGGTAGGATTATTGCTCATCATGTTATTCGGCTTGCCATTAACATGCACTTTAAACTTACTGCTACCGTTTACTTGAATTTTATCCTCTCCATCTACAGTCACCAGCGGAACTTTACGGAGCATTTCAAGAGTCGTATTGGTTTTAGAATCCGGATCATCCTCTATACTATACGTCACTTTGTCTATTTCTGCCTTTACCAAAGGTTTCTGCGCTACCACCTCCACTCCTTTCAACATTTCAGTCGCTTCTGCTATCAGAATCTTACCCAAATCAACATTCTTACGATTGGTCGATATCGAGAATTCCTTCTGTACAGGAGACTTTCCTACAGAAGTAAAATGAATGAGATAAGTCCCCGGCACGGCAAGCCGTTCGTCAAACCTGCCGTCCGCTCCTGTCACAGCCAATTTCACCGGCTTTGCAGGATTATTCTTCAATGAAATACGGATTGTAGAATACGGTTCCCCTTCATTAGACAAAGAATCTAATAAGATTCCCTTGACTGAGAACTGGCCTTGGACAACCTTTTGCGCCTTCGCCGTAAATGACAAACTTGCTACAAGCAAGATAATGCCCCATAAAATGTTGTGTTTCATATATCAATAATGAGTTTGTGTTTGTTACAAAGGTAGGTAAACGATAGCAAGTAGTTTATTTTCAGACGTTAAAGAAGCCTATATATTATCTACCAGCGAGTATAAGGATTCTTCATCAAAAAAGAATTATAATAACGAATATCTCCCGTTACCTCTTTTTCGATGAAATGGGGCTTTTTGAACAATTCGTCCTCGCTATTCAGTTCCACTTCCGCTACAGTCAAGCCCTCATTCTCACCATAAAACTCATCCACTTCAAAGATATGCTCTCCACTTTTCACCAAATACCGGATTTTATCAATCACCCCAGGCTCACACAGTTTCATCAACTCTTCGGCCTCTTGCAAACTGATCTCCTTCTCCCACTCATAACGACTTGTACCGGAGTCATTGGAAGCCCCTTTGATAGTAAGATACCCTTTATTATCCCGAATACGCACCCGGACAGTTCTTCCACGAGCACTACAGATATAACCTTGCACAATATGACTATGCGCATAAGCCTCTAGTTTATAACTGTCATCCTTTACTAAAAATTTTCGTTCTATTTCTTGTCCCATAGCGTTTTAATATATAAAAAAGCCCCGCAAAGAATAACCTCAGCAGGACTTCACTATTTCTTCTTCTTCTGTTTTTATCCATACATGGCATAGCCTACCATAATAACAAGGGCTAATACGATTAATCCGATGAACAGACCTTTTACAATCCTATTTGCTTTCTCTTCTTCCCGCTTACTATAAGCAGCTTTCTTATTCTTTCCCATAAGTATTTCATTTTTAAGATTAAACCATCTCCTTTGAATATCCCAAAAGTACAAAGTTTCTAGAAGAAAACAAATAAATTACGAAGAAATTACTAATTCTCCGAACCGGAAAACTCCATCAAGTATGCCTTGATAAAGCCATCAATCTTTCCATCCATCACTCCGTTCACATCCGAAGTTTGAAAATTAGTACGATGATCCTTCACACGACGGTCATCAAAGACATAACTGCGTATTTGTGATCCCCATTCAATCTTCTTCTTGCCTGCCTCCACCTTGGCCTGTTCTTCCATGCGGTGCTGCAATTCCTTATCATATAAAATTGAGCGCAACTGGCGCATCGCATTTTCCTTATTCTTCGGCTGGTCACGGGTTTCAGTATTCTCAATCAAGATTTCCTCTTCCTCACCGGTATATGGATCTTTATATTGATAACGCAGACGTACTCCTGATTCCACCTTGTTCACATTCTGTCCGCCGGCCCCCCCCGAACGGAAAGTATCCCAAGACATACGGGCAGGTTCAATTGTCACTTCAATACTATCATCCACCAACGGCGTTACAAACACAGAAGCAAAAGAAGTCATCCGTTTCCCCTGAGCATTATAAGGAGACACGCGCACCAAGCGGTGAACTCCATTCTCACCTTTCAGATAACCATACGAAAAACTGCCCTCAATATTCATTGTCACCGTCTTGATTCCGGCCTCATCCCCATCCTGAAGATTAGCCACGCTCACTTTATAGCCATTGGTCTCCGCCCAACGCATATACATACGCATCAGCATGGAAGCCCAATCCTGACTTTCAGTACCACCAGCACCACAATTAATTTTCAATACACAATCCATTTGGTCAGCCTCCTGGCGAAGCATATTCTTCAGTTCCAATGCCTCCACCGCAGTGACAGCCTTTTGATATGCTGCATCCACTTCTTCTTCGGTAACCAAATCGTCTTTACAAAAGTCAAAAGCCAATTCCAGTTCATCTGCCATCGTCTTTACCTCACGGTAACCGTCGATCCATTTTTGCAGATCTTTGACCTTCCTCATTTGTGCTTCTGCTTTCTTGGCATCATCCCAAAAACCGGGCGCCTGCGTACGCAGTTGTTCTTCTTCCACCTGAACCAGTTTATTTTCTATGTCCAGATATCTTTCAAGTGCCGCAGTACGTTCTTTTACGTCTTTCAGTTGCTCTATTGTTATCATCTTGAGAATTTTTGCATTTCAGGATGCAAAGATAGTGGAAATCTATTCATTTTCCCATTATTCTTCATACATCTTTTCTATTTCGGCAGCATAGTTCTTGTTCAACACATTACGTTTTATTTTCAACGTATTGGTCAGCTCACCACGCTCCATACTGAAAGGATGGGGCAACAAAGTAAACCTCTTGATCTGTTCATAATGTGCAAACTGCTGCTGCAGTGTATCAATCCGCTCTTTAAACAAATCGATAATTTCCGGTTTCTGCAACAGTTCCTCCATACTTTCATAACGAATACCTTTTTTTGCGGCATACTCTTTCACCAGTTTATATTCAGGAATAATCAAAGCAGAAACAAATTTACGTTCATCGGCAATAATAGAAATCTGATCGATATAACGGTCTACCACCAATTTGGCTTCAATGGCTTGAGGAGCGATATACTTCCCGTTTGAAGTTTTAAACAAGTCCTTGATACGCTCTGTAAGGAACAAATGCTCATCTTTTATATAACCCGCATCACCGGTATGGAACCATCCGTCTTCAGTAAACGCCGCCTTCGTAGCAGCTTCCTTTTTATAATAGCCATGAGTGATTCCTTCACCACGTAACATTATTTCGTTATTCTCCCCTATTCTGACCTGCACATGGGGCATGATACGCCCCACCGAACCAACCACATGGTCATTATCATTCTCACAAGCAACCGTTGCAGTAGATTCTGTCAATCCATAACCGGCTACCATATTAATTCCCACCGACAAAACAAACTCCTGTACAGCCGGCGGAATAGCCGCACCGGCAGTAGGGAAGAAACGCCCGTTTTCAATGCCAATAGTCTTTTTCAACAAGCTATAGATCGTTTTCTCATAAAATTTATATTTCATGTGCAATACAGGCGGAGGAGTCAGCCCTTTGTACACATAATCCAAATTATGTTCACGTCCCACTTTAATAGCATCCAGCATCAACTTCTTTTTCAATCCGGTTGTCTCATTGATTTTTTCTTGCACGCCGGCATACACTTTCTCCCAAAAACGGGGAACACTGCACATAGCCGTAGGACGGATTTCCTTTATTGTTTTCTGGATATCAGCAGGACGCAAGTTGATAGACAAAGTACACCCCATCGAAAGGCACCAGCAAGTCCATGCACGCTCAAACACATGAGTAAAAGGAAGGAAATTCATAATCACATCCTGATCACCCAATTGAGGGAAACGTTCATCATGTGCCGGAATGGCCGCCTCATAGCAAGAATGATGCAACATCACCCCCTTGCTGTCTCCGGTTGTTCCACTGGTATAAAGAATATTGGCAAGATCACCATTACCCGACTCTGAAGTACGCTTGTCTACTTCAGCTTGATGCGGATGCGCCTCACTCAATTTCAGAAAGTCATCAAAATAAATGGAAGTCTGGTCCCGCTCATCACGCTTTACCTCCCTGTCGAAAATTATAATCTGTTTCAGTTGGCTTCCCAGTAGCATAACCCGGAACGCCACATCATATTGCAACTGTTCACCTACAAAAATATAACGTATTTCGGCATCACCTACCATATAATGTACCTGCGCCTCGGAACTGGTAGCATAAAATGGTACAGTAACAGCCCGTACTCCAAAAGCTCCAAAGTCCACATACAGGCATTCCGGTTTATTTTGAGAAAAAACTGCTATATTTTCCTGTATGCCTATACCTAATTCTATCAATGCATTCGAAACTGTTTTTACAGTTGCGGCAAACTGGTTCCAAGAAACCGGAATCCATGTTTCTGTTTTATAATCGCGGTAACGCAACGCTACACGATCACCATATTTCCCTGCCTGACGTTGTATCAGGACAGATAAGAAAGAACTACTCATTCCAAAGATTTATTTTTAATTCATCGGCAAAGTTATCGTTTAATTTGGAATTATCCTCTATAAACAGGCATTAATTTTCCCAACCAGTCAAAGAGTTAGAAGAAATCAGCCGAAAGCTTTAGTTGCATATCTAACTTAATTACCTACTTTTTTCATCACCGTTTACCACGCAAAAATAGTATCTTTGCAACACATTAAATTATTAAAATCAAGATGATTGATATAGAATATTACACTTCCGAAGCAACCACATTGCTGAATTCGTTAATCGGTATCCCCTCATTGAGCCGGGAAGAAGAAGCTGCCGCTGACTTTCTGCAGAACTATATTGAAGAAACAGGTATCATGACCGGTCGTTCGGGCAACAACATTTGGTGTATCAGTCCGATGTTCGACCTCAACAAACCGACTATTTTACTAAATTCCCACATCGATACCGTAAAACCGGTAAACGGATGGCGGAAACATCCTTTCACTCCGAAAGCCGAAAACGGAAAGATTTACGGTTTGGGAAGTAATGACGCCGGCGCCAGTGTAGTATCCTTATTTCAGGCGTACCGCCATCTCTCTACAACCGAGCAGGCATACAATCTGATCTTTCTTGCCTCATGTGAAGAAGAAGTTTCCGGAAAAAACGGAATAGAAAGCGTATTGCCCCAACTACCTCCCATCACCTTGGGCATAGTGGGTGAACCGACAGAAATGCAGCCTGCTATTGCCGAAAAGGGATTGATGGTGCTGGATGTTACCGCATACGGCAAAGCCGGACATGCCGCACGCAATGAAGGAGTGAATGCTATCTACAAGGTACTGGAAGACATTCAGTGGTTCCGTGATTATAAATTCCCAAAGGAATCTTCCCTGCTGGGGCCTGTCAAAATGAGCGTGACACAAATAAATGCCGGCACGCAGCATAATGTCATCCCCGATACTTGTACTTTCGTTGTGGATATCCGCAGTAATGAATGTTACTCTAACGAAGAACTATTCAAAGAAATAAGTGCCCATCTAAAAAGCGAGGCGAAAGCTCGTTCTTTCCGCTTGAACTCATCTCATATCAGTGCCGAGCATCCCTTTGTGAAATGCGCGGTAAAACTAGGACGTGTACCTTTCGGTTCTCCTACTTTGTCCGATCAGGCGTTGATGAAGTTCCCGTCTGTCAAAATCGGTCCGGGAAAGTCCTCCCGTTCACACACGGCTGATGAATATATCATGGTTTCGGAAATTGAGGAAGCGATAAGGCTTTATATCGAGATGCTGGACGGACTGGTGCTGTAAACGACTTACAAAGACGCTATTTCCCCTATAGACAGACCGGTAACCTGTGCAATTACATCAAATGCAATACCGGCCTGTTTCATTTTTTTTGCATTCTTGAAGCATTCTTCCTTACGACCTTGCCCAAGACCTTTTTCAAGGCCCTCTTTAAGACCTTCCTCACGCCCTTTTTTCAACTGGGTGGACATCACGCTGTACCAGTCGCGGAAATTCTTCAAACTTTCCCAATACTCGCCTAATTCCTTAGGATTGAACTTAGCTATCTCGGCAGCCTCGAAAAGTTCCTTGTTCATTGCCGTGCCGAAAAGCAGCTTGAAGCCGAAATCGGTATAAGGGTTGATGTATTTATCCTATATGCCTTCTGTTCCCATATCTATCCGAGGTTTAATAAGTTATGATACAGGATAAAAGTAATCAATATACTGCAATTCCCCGTCTTAAAAGAAAGATTTAACTATTTATCATTCATAGTAGCAACATATCCTCATCATAACAATAATTTATATCTTTCATTCCCCTTTTCTAGATAAGGTTTAATAATTCCTCATTATTCCATCTTTCAGCATATTCACTGCTTAAGTCTGCCGTGATACACTCGTGCTTATTTTCCCCTTTTTGTAAACCGATAACTCTAATGTCAGGAATAGTTTTAGCATACTTTCTTATTGCGAGTTCCAATAAAATTCCTAAGCTTATCGATTTCATATTAGGCGGATAAAACGGTTCCGCACTTTGAGCGTCATTTAAACAGGAAAAAATAACATCTATTGCCTGTTCCCACGTAATAAAAAACCGGGTAGCTTCAGGATCTGTCAATATAAGCTCCTTCCTATTTTCTAATGCATACTTCCATTTTACCAAAACAGATCCTGTAGAATGTAATACATTTCCATAACGAACGATCCTATAAGCGCAATTCGATCCGTTTATTTGTTCAAAATCCTCAAAAAGATTCTCCATAAGCAATTTAGTAGCCCCATACGTTCCTGAAACTTGAACAGCTTTATCAGTGCTTGTTGCCAGAATAAATTTTATGTTCTGCTCCTCAACAGTTATTTTAAGAAGATTCAACGTACCAAGAATATTAGTCTGAACAGCTTTCAGAGGATGTTCTTTTGCCAAAATGACATCTTTAAACGCAGCCAAATGAAATATCCCATCACAACCATTCAATGCCTTTTTCAATAAAAGATAATCTTCAATGGGGCATGGAAAGATTTGAACGCCTTTAAATTTCTCCCTCAGAGCAATCAGTTTTCCTTCATTCCTGGCTATCGCATGAATAGTATGTCCTTGGGTAATCAACCGTTCTATCAATTTCTCAGCCAAATAACCGGTAGCCCCCGTTACTGCAATGGTTCCCATACTCAAGCTATTTTTTATCATTCATCAACACATCCCTCGCAACATAAGGCTGTGGAGAAAACTCAACAGTCAACACATTCGACTCTCCTAAAGCTGTTAATGTATGGACGCACCCCGGTAAAGTCCTTACCAAATCCCCCTTTTCCCAAATCTCTTCTATTACAGCCTCACTATCATCATATTTCTGAAAAGTAGCCTGCATACGCCCCTGTAAAATAAGCATATATTCCACCTTTCTAAAATGATAATGATTACCTCTGAGAACCTTTGGGACGAATTGCAAGAATCCTATATATTTAGCGGCTTCCACCGCTGGAATTGAAGCACTCAAAGTAGTATCCTCGCCAATTACAAAACCAGTTCCCGCCTCCAGCAAGCTATAATTTTTCACATTCCCTACGGATTCCACTTTTATCAAATCCCTGACAGTTATTTCATCAAACATTTTTTTCGATTGCTCACGCACGTCAATTTTACATAATCCGGCACGATATTTTAATAAAAACAATTTATGATGAGGAGCAAGATTCTCCAATCTCAAACACTCATCCATATCCAGCAAGACAAAAGATTCACCTTCCAAAATACGGATATCCGCTGCATCGTCCATCAAATAAGTATGATGAATATATTCCCATCTATCATAGTCTGCTCTATACTCAGACCCCAGATAGGTTATAGAACTAAAATGTACCTTTGAGGATTTCTTGTGTTCAAATTCTTCCTTCAGTTCTCTGATAATACCGTCTAGAGGGGTTTCCTCCTCCTCAAGGTAGCCAGAAACAAGAGAATAACATCCGGAGTACTCTATATCCGGATTCTCATCTCTTTTTTGCAACAATACTCTATTATCTGTTGTAGTAATAATCGCAGTAGTCGAATCCATCATCTTTTTCATCTTCATTATTTTTTAAATTTTCATTCTGTTGTATTTTCACCACACCCACGTGATGAATAATATTTTCCTTATTCAGCATATCAGTATAAATAGCATGGTTTAACACTATAATAAGCAACCAAATAAGAGACAATATGGCAAAAAAAGGTTGAGTGTATGATTTCAGCCATAACTCCCAAGATTTTTTCTCTCTTTTCAAATTAGAAGGAATCTTTGTAAAAAGTTTCACATACTCATCCGGAAAAGTCTTTTCCGCTTCACATAACATATTCTTCCAGTGCTCATGATAACTCCATAATCTCTGCATTACGTAAATAGACCATATTGAGAATGACAATCCTCCAAATGCAATAATAAATGTCAGGTATTCAGAAGTCTGGCATACAGAGTTAAACAAGACGGTTTCCAATCCGAATAAAGAAACATTTATTCCGAACATAATATTAAAACGGCTCCAGATACCAGCTCCTTCATATTGTAATTGGCCAAGAAGGTGAGTATAATGTTCCATTAATTTAGTGTTCTGCAAGGAATCCCTATCATTTACCGCCTTCTGATGATCCACATCCGCATAAAAGTTTATACCGCATCGAACTAATTTCGTCATTATATCAAGAATCTATTTTTATAATAAAAAAGGAGAGGATATTCCTCTGTTATCAGATTCATATCCCCTCCTCGCTTGAGGTTATCAAGAAGAAAGCATATCAAATTTAAACTATACTTCCTATCTTAGCCCGAATGTTTACTGTACTTTTCTTGTTACAGTTACCTTGAATGTCTTGGTTACAACACCCCAGTCATGAGTATAAGTGATGATGAATTGAACATCATGCTCATAAACAGTACCTGTAGGTTCGCCATTCCAAGTAAGGATACCGTTAGCATAGCTGTATTCAGCCTTGTCTGCTTCAGAGATATCAACTTTAACACCTGTAGATTCAGAGTCCTTCTGATACAATGTAGCTGCAATAGGTTCTGCTTTAGCAAGATCATTGGCTCCATCATATACAACCAACTTATTACCAACGGCATCTTTCAAAGTCAAATCTGTCCATTTCTTCTTGTCAGCAGCAACTTTCAAGCCATTAATCAAATCAAAGAGATTAATTTGTTCACCAGTTGCTAATGCAGGATTGTTATACTTCAAGTCAACAACATCAGAGAATGCCAAGATCGGTGTTTGCACAGTCCATTCTTCTGTATCGAAGAGTACACGTTTAGAATCAGTATCACCTGCTGTAATATCGTAAATATCAACTTTCAGTTTGCCAACCTTAGCCAAATCTACACGTGGAGTAAATACAATCTGGTTAGTAGTAGCCCACTTGATATCACCACTCTTCATCATTTCCTGAACATAAGCGTTCTGGTTCTTTGAAGCCATATCAAATTTCACTATAGCATCTTCAGGAACAACATCATACATTTCGTCAAATACCTGAGATTGCATAATGAAGTCTGTGTAATTTGCTCCACTCTTAACCCATTCACCCATGATAATGCGGTTCTTATACTGATCCTTAATCGGACAATCGAATGTATAAGTTACAGAGAAGTCGTTAACGGCAACCTTAAACAGTTTGTTTACATACTTGTTGTAAACACCATAAGGAGTCTTGATGCCATCGGTCATCATCATATCATAGTCACTGTTCCAATCATAAGACCAAGATGAGCCCATCAACAAAGTAGTCTTCTTTATTTGTTCCTGATTAGCGCCCGGTGTCAAGATTAAGAATAAAGAGTCTTTGTCTGCATTGTTTCCACCATTCTTATAGTACAGAACAGCTTCATTAGTGATATTCAAATTCTGTTCAATATAGTTAGCCACATTGGTAACGTTCTCTTCCAAATTGGCATTAGCTAATCCGTTTCTTATAGTCCAGAAATTATTGTAACTTGTTTGAGACATATCGGCATAACCAGTCAACTTATTAGCTGTATCATATACAGGCTTATACAACTGAACAAAAGTAGAATATACACTATTATTGTTTGAAACAACATCACGTCCTTCAATAGCATTTTCAAAGTCACGAACATCCAAAATGATAACTTGAGATTTTGCACTATTGTAAGTAAATGTGAAGTTGTCTGTAGCGTTCAACGGTTTCAAAGCAACAGTTGAGAAGTTAGGATTAACAGCAGGACGAACTGCTTTGATAAATACTACATTCTTTATCTCATAATCTTTAATTCCTTCTTCTTGAGCCTTAACAGTAGTAGTTACTTCAATAGCTGCATATTCATCAATAGCAGAAGCTTGGTTAGTTGATTTCACAGACAAGACATTATCTTTCAGTTCAAAGATACCTTGATGAGTCTTGATAGTTTGACCCTTAAAAGTGTATTCTTCATTCTGATCCAACAGTCTGAAAGCCTTTTCATAAACAATACCTGTTTCTTTTACCCAAACCTTAGCACTTTGAATATAAACATCAATAGAATCATTTACATTGTAAGTACCTTGATAGTTGAATTTACCAAAATCATATCCATCATAAGCATTCCATCCTTCAGTAATAATCTTCGGATAATTGTTACCTGTTACGGTAGTGGAAGTGAATGCGTTCTTGATATTATCAGTAGTAACATTTGTTCTTCCTACTGTAAAGTAATCAGAAGCAGAAGTGTATTGACCATACATAGTTACATCTAAAGAAGTTGCAACTACTGTTCCTTCACTTATTCCTTCATTAGGTATCATAGCAAGTTTCAATACTCCGTTTGCTAAAGTAGCCGAACCATCCATATATACCAAAGCCGGTTCTACACTACGACTCAATTTGTATGTATCAACGAACGAGAATTTAGCATTGTCCAATGAGAAATCACCCGGATAAACCTTGAAAGAAGCATAAGCAGGAACAGCTGCAAACAATTCATTATCTGTATTATACACATTATAAGCATAACAAACATCGTTGGCATCATTAAGAGCCTGTTTTCTGTAAACTACAGTCTGCAACCCTTTGAAAGCAGAACCTTCCTGCAATAAAGTATAGTTCTGTCCGTCGATAGTCACAATTACAGTCTTGCTTTCAGCATCTACAGCAATGTTAGGAAATTCATTGTTCTGCTTCAAATCAGTAACTTTGTCACCGATCTTGATGTATTCCACACCATCCACTGTCACCCAAGACACGTTTGAACCAGCGGCTTCACCATCCTGACCTCTGGCCGGAACTTTGTTACCTTCGGTATCTTTCACATCCACCCAAGTAGCACCTTTGTCTGTGCTAACCTGCCAGTAATTGCCTTCCACACGGAATTCAGGGATAACAGTAGTACCATCTGCTCCATTAGTACCATTCTTGATAGTAATTTTGGAACCGTCAGTGAAAACCAGTTCATATCCACCGGTAACCTCATTACATGACTGAACGAATTTACCTGCCTTAATTGCCGAGTCAAGACTTGCAATGGTTTCCTTGACTTCGCTCAATTCCTTGTCGATGCGGTCAATGTCATCATCATAGTCCTTACAAGACACAAATGTTCCTGTTGACGAAACCATTAAGGCTCCGAACAGGATTGCACTTAAAAACTTTTTGTTCATAATAGAAAAACTTTAAATTTATAAATTTAAAAACTAAAATTGGTTATACATATTAACTTCATTATTAATAGCTTAGCTAGTTTATCACCTGTAAATACCGTTTCCTCCTTTCCCTGGACTGATAAGATAAAGGTGATATGCCCACAATACGACTGAAAGCCGAGTAGAAAGCACTTTTAGAGGCGAAACCACAACTACAGGGCAAGTCATTCAATGTGCAACGACCGGAATCAAGAAGTTCCTTGGCGTATTCCACGCGATAGCTGTTCACAAGTTCCTTCAAGTTGCAACCAAAATACTTATTCACTACATTACTCAGGTAGGTCTGGTTCGTTTCAAGCAGTTCACTCAGTTTTTTCAGAGAAAGCGAGGTGTCAAGGAATACCTGACGTATCTCAAGCTGGTACAATATACCTTTATATATATTGCAATCCACCTTGCGAATGTCTGTTCCCTTTCCGGCAAACTCCTCTTTCCATTGCCGCTCGGCGGCCTTGAAAAGCAAAGTTTTCTGCCGCTCGGAAGTAGCGGTCGTGCGTTTACGTCTCAGAAATAGATATTCCATCTGCTTTATGTTGTTTTCATTTAGTTATACCGCTTCAAAGACCAGATATATTCTATATATAAAAAGGTCTTAAAAACGACATTTTTTGTAGATCTCTTGATAAGAGATCTACAAAAAGCATTAACACACATTATATCAACATATTACAGAGCTGTTGAAACGGAATAAAGAAGAATATAAATAAGTGAGAGAACTATTTTTTTATATAAATTCCTATTTTTTTTGCCAAAAATGTATTAGTTCTCAAAACTTTGCTTATTTTTGCACAGAAAATATATATCTCTTATCAAGAGATATATAAATCGGTTCATGTAAAAGCGAAGCATAACAAACTGAAAAACAGAAGATTTCCTCTTATAAAGAGTTCATGTTAGCTTTAAAAGAAGAAAAGTTCATCCTTTTAACTTTTTTTATTTCATCAAAGAGAAAACCGCCAACCAGTTTTTTTAAAAAGTTCTACTATAAAAGTCCGGGAGCATTTGGAATTATTATGGAAATGACAATAGATCGAACCCTGTTGCATAAACCTTTTCTATCTCCTGATTAAACCTTTTTATACGGATGTATTCTATCTCCATAGCCTTTGGAGCTATCTCCATAAGCTTTGGAGTTATCTCCCAAGGCTATGGAGTTAACTCCAAAGGCTTACGGAGATAGAACAAACAGGAAAAAAACCTTTAACCATACGGCGGGAAAGGTTTAGAAATATAGACAAGAGCTTTTAAGGATGAATCTGATTACAAAGCTACGCATTCCTTAAGCAGGGAGGAAAAGTCCCCAGACTGCCTTCTTATAAAAAAGCGAAACAACATATTGGCAGGAAGATATACATCTGACTACATGTATGTTATATAGCAACAAGTCGAAATGCTAAAGTGAGGGCATATATCCAATCCCAATCTTTACTTTTGCCTGTCATACAAACCATCCATAAAATTACGAACGCTCGTACAGGGGGGTATCACAAACAATTGCATGAAATAAATCCCCACTAAATTTCTGCTGACCCAAAAGCCGGATAAGCCCTCATTTCAGCAGGCTGAAGGATTTATATCCGGATGAAGGAAATAAAGTAAAAATGGTTCATCATAAACAACTGAGTAACAATATATTACCTTACAATGAAGGATTTGAAGGGAAAAAAACAGGTTATAGAGCCAAATCTTTCTATAACCTGCATATACTCAAATCACCTTGAAACAATCAGAGAGTGATATCTTTCATTATCTTTTCTAATGCTCCGGCATTATGGTTCACATAATTTCCGGCAGCTTTCCCGGCTTGTTGCAAGCAAGCCTTATCCGACAAAAATTTGTCCATCAGCCGTTTAAAATCATCATAGCCAGTCACTTCAAAACCGCCTTTCTGCTCCAACAAATGTTGCGCCTCGCGAAATTTCTTGTTGTTAGGTCCGAATATCACAGGAATACCATATACAGCCGCTTCCAGCACATTATGAATTCCAACTCCGAAACCACCCCCAATATACGAAATCTCACCATATCGGTAAATGGAGGACAGCAATCCGTAACAGTCGATAATCAAACAATCGGCCTGTGTCACATTTTCTTCCGTAGCCTCGGTATAGCGGATGCACGGACGTTTCACCTTATCTAAAATCTCTTTCAAATGACTGTCGCTCACCACATGAGGAGCAATAACCAGTTTCATCTCAGGATGCTCATTGAAATACTTGATAAAAATATCCTCATCCGGTCCCCATGAGCTGCCTGCAACAAAAGTCAACGAGCCACCTTTGAACTTCTCCACCAGCGGAAGCTGCTTGGCTTGATGGCAGATATCCAGCACGCGGTCAAAACGAGTATCGCCCACAACTGTCACATCGGTCACACCAATTGTTGCCAGTAATTTTTTGGAAACTTCATTCTGTACAAACAAATGAGCAAAAGTCCTCAGCACCTCACTATATCTCTTCCCATACCAACGGAAAAAAATCTGATTGGGACGGAAAATGGAAGATACGCTATAGGTGGGAATACCTCTCCTATGCAACTCATTCAAGTAATTCTGCCAAAATTCATACTTGATAAAAAACACCATACAGGGATTAGCCAATTCTACAAACCGACGGACATTACGCGGAGTGTCGAAAGGCAGATAGCAGACAAGGTCTGCCCCCTGGTAGTTCTTTCTCACTTCATACCCTGAGGGAGAAAAGAATGTCTGCAATATTTTATATTCGGGATGCTCCTTACGGATACGTTCTATCAAAGGGCGTCCCTGTTCGAACTCACCCAATGAAGCTGCATGAAACCAAATGTAACGGGCGTTTTTGTCTATCTTGTTACGCAAGATATCAAATACCTCCCGGTGTCCTTTTACCATTTTGGCAGGCTTGGCACTGAACAGGCCGGCAACCTTCACCCCGAATAGATAAATATAGATGACTAAGTTATAAATCATAACTACCGGCTATTACTTGAGCACTTCCACAGCCCGACGAATGCGTCGCAATGTTTCTTCTTTCCCTAAAACGGCTGAAATATCAAACATATGCGGGCCTTTACCCTCACCTACCAAGGTTAAACGGAAAGCATTCATTATATTACCCAAGTGATAACCTTTATCTTCTATCCATTTCATGACCACAGCTTCCTGGTTCTCCAGCGAGAAGTCGTCCAAGGCCTCCAACACGTCCGCCAACTCCAGCATACGTTCGGGAGAGTCCTCTTTCCAACGTTTTTTACGGGTCTTCTCATCATATTCCGTAGGAGCGACGAAGAAGAATTTGCAAGTTTCCCACAAATCCTTGATAAAACTTACACGATCTTTCATCAAACCTACCACGGTCACTACTTTATCCATAGGAGCTTCAATGCCGTGCTCTTTCAAGATCGGCATGAAAAGCCCGGCTACTTCCTCATTGCTTTTCTTCAATATATATTCATGGTTAAACCATTTTCCTTTTTCAAAGTCGAATTTCGCTCCGGCTTTGCTGCAACGGTGCAGGTCGAAAAGCTTCACCAGTTCATCCAAAGACATCAGTTCCTGGTCATTGCCCGGATTCCATCCCAACAGGGCAAGGAAATTGATAACAGCTTCGGGCAGGTAACCCGACTCACGATAACCGGAAGACACCTCACCGGTTTTGGGGTCGTGCCATTCCAACGGGAAAACAGGGAAGCCAAGACGGTCACCATCACGCTTGCTCAGTTTACCGTTACCATCCGGTTTCAACAACAAGGGAAGATGTGCGAACTCGGGCATGGTATCCGCCCAGCCGAAAGCCCGGTACAGCAGGACATGCAACGGAGCGGAAGGCAACCATTCCTCACCACGGATTACATGGGAAACTTCCATCAAATGGTCGTCCACAATGTTTGCCAAATGATAAGTAGGCAGTTCATCCGCCGATTTATATAAAACTTTATCATCTAAAATGGAAGAATTGATCACTACCTCGCCACGGATAATATCATGTACGTGTACATCTTCATTCGGTTCAATCTTGAAACGTACCACATATTGCTTCCCATCGGCAATCAGTGCATCCACTTCTTCTTTTGGCAGAGTCAAAGAGTTACGCATAGACATACGGGTAGAAGCATCGTACTGGAAATTAGAGATTTCCTGACGTTTGGCATCCAACTCTGCCGGAGTATCGAAAGCAATATACGCCTTATCGCTGTCAAGCAACACCTGTACATATTTCTTATAAATATCACGACGTTCAGACTGACGGTAGGGACCGTAGTTACCACCAAAGCTGACTCCTTCGTCGAAGTTTATCCCCAACCACTTAAACGACTCAATGATATATTCTTCCGCACCCGGAACAAAGCGATTTGAGTCGGTATCTTCTATACGGAAAATTAAATCTCCACCATGCTGGCGAGCAAACAGATAGTTATACAAGGCTGTGCGCACACCGCCGATATGCAACGCTCCCGTCGGGCTCGGAGCAAAACGAACTCTTACTTTTCTTTCTGACATTGTTGTTTTATATAAAATACGCTGCAAAATTAATCTAAATTTCCCGATTTTTTCGTATTTTGCGCGCAAAAATATACGATTATGAGAAGTTTCAAGACCAGCAAACGGTTTTCATATAAAAATTTGATTTATAAAAGCCTTATTTTCATTGCCACAGTATCGGTAATAGTCTACTTTTTGCCCAATGAAGGGAAGTTCAACTATCAATTTGATATAAACAAGCCTTGGAAATACGGACTGTTACAGGCATCTTTTGATTTTCCGATTTACAAAAACGATCTGCAAGTACAAAAGGAACAGGACAGCATCCTGGCAGACTATCAACCTTATTTCCAAATAGACAAGGAAGCCGAAAAAAATGTCCTTTCCAAATTAAGGGAGGATTACAACAAGACCTTACGCCACTCATTGCCGGGCACGGACTATGTGCGTTATATTGAACGCACATTAAAGGCACTGTATGAGGACGGAATCATTGCCGGAAATGACTTGAAGCGTATGGAGGAAGACAGTATCATTGCCATACGGCTGGTAGACAAGAATGTAGCTACGAGCCGTTTTATCGACCAATTGTACACCGTGAAGGAAGCCTATGAATATTTGCTGAATGCGGATACCGCCCACTACAAAAAGAAGATATTACAACAATGTAATCTGAATGATTACATTACACCTAATCTGGTTTATGATGAAGAAAAGTCCGAAGCCGCGCAAAAAGATCTGCTCTCTAATATTTCATGGGCAAACGGCTTTGTGCTGAACGGACAAAAGATTATTGACCGTGGAGAAATTGTTGATGAGCAAACTTACAATATATTGGAATCCTTACGCAAGGAATGGGAAAAACGCAGCGACTCGGTACAAGAGAAAAGACTGACATTGGCCGGACAAATATTATATGTAGGAATCTTCCTGTTCTGCTTCATGGCCTATCTGGAGTTGTTCCGGGCAGATTATTATGAACGAAAAGGAACACTCACCTTGCTATTTGCGCTGATTGTATTCTTCCCCGTCCTGTCTTCCATTATGGTGGAACAGAACTTGTCAAGTATTTACGTGGTTCCATTTGCCATGATTCCGATTATAGTCCGTGTTTTCCTTGACTCAAGAACGGCATTCATGGCACATGTCACTATCATTTTGCTTTGCTCCATCACTTTACGTTTTCCACATGAGTTTATCTTGTTACAGGTAGTGGCAGGAATGGTGGCGATCTATAGTTTGAGAGAATTGTCCCAACGGTCGCAATTGTTACGGACGGCTTTGGTTGTATTTATCAGTTACGCTTTATTATATTTTGCTTTCGAGCTGATTCATGAAGATGATTTGACCAAGCTGAATACGCGCATGTACATCTATTTTATGATCAACGGTATTTTACTGCTGTTCGCCTATCCGTTACTATTCCTTTTGGAGAAAATATTCGGTTTTACTTCAGATGTGACTTTGGTGGAATTGTCAAATATCAACAATAGCTTGCTTCGGGAAATGTCCGAAGTAGCTCCGGGCACTTTCCAACACTCATTGCAGATGGCAAACCTGGCTGCGGCGGCGGCAAACAAGATTGGAGGTAAAAGCCAGCTGGTACGTACAGGAGCATTATATCATGATATCGGTAAAATGGTGAATCCGGCTTTTTTCACAGAAAACCAGTCGGGAGTCAACCCACACAAGAGTTTAAGTTATGAACAAAGCGCCCAGGTTATCATCAGTCATATTACCGACGGACTGAAACTGGCGGAGAAGCATAATCTGCCCAAAGTGATCAAAGACTTCATTAGTACCCATCATGGACGGGGACTGACGAAGTATTTCTACATTTCATATAAAAACGAACATCCTGACGAAGAAGTGGACCAGGAAAAGTTCCGCTACCCCGGTCCGAACCCGTTCACCAAAGAACAGGCCGTCCTGATGATGGCAGACTCTGTAGAAGCGGCTTCACGCAGCCTGCCGGAGTACACGGAAGAAAGCATCAGCACACTGGTAGATAAGATTATTGACACACAGGTATCTGAAGGGTATTTCAAAGAATGCCCTATTACGTTCAAGGATATAGCAACAGTTAAAGCGCTGTTTAAAGAAAAGCTGAAAACGATGTATCATACTCGTATCAGTTATCCGGAACTAAAGAAGTAAGTAATCCAGCACAAGCATCTTCCAATATATCAAGCACGTTCTCGAACCCTTGCGCACCGCCATAGTAAGGGTCGGGAACATAGTCTGCCACCTTGGTGCGGCAATAATCTGTCATGCGATGGATTTTCTTTTCCGTTTCCAGGTCGGGGGCACGTTCCATCAAGTCCTCTATATTACGGTCGTCCATACCGATGATCATATCAAAATGATAGAAATCTTCCGTACAGACAGGACGGGAACGATGGGTCAGATTGTAACCGCGACGGGAAGCATGCATCCGCATACGGCTGTCGGGCAATTCCCCTCTATGATAACTCAGGATTCCGGCAGAATCCACCTCTATCTCGTGTTCCAGTCCTTCTTTCTTTATGAGAGTACGCATCACTTCTTCTGCCGAAGAAGACCTGCAAATATTACCAAGGCAGACAAAAAGTATTCTTTTCATATATAATCTACAAATGGAGATATTCTTTAAATGATTTCACATCACGGTTCATGATCAGCTCTTCAGGAAACCCGGTAAGCTGCAACAATTCATATAAATTATCGTAACGGGCTATATCAAACGAAATATGCGCGTCACTTCCCAAGATGACCGGAACTTCATATTTCTTGCATAAACGGAGAATGGTGAGGTTGTTCTCACGGGCATCGGGCTTGTTACGGGTGGGCTTTAAAGAACTGTTATTTATTTCCAATAAAGTATGGTGTTCTTTGGCTGCCAATACCATCGGTTCAAAATGCAACGCTGCCGTACCGTCTCCCGGGTGACTGATAATATGAATAAAAGGATTACTGATAGCCTGCACCATTCCATGAGTGTTTTCTTCTATCGTTCCATATTCATAACACAAAGAGTGGATACCTGCAATACGGATATCAAGCATCTTCATATAGTCCTCGTCCAAATCGAGGTTTCCTTTACCATCCAGAATGTTAATCTCAGCCCCCAGCAACAGCTCCACCCCATACATCCGGCGGGGAACCACATGCAAGTTTCTAAAATAAATAGGATGGCAAGTACCGGGAATACCGGGCGAGTGTTCCGTTATCCCTAAAACTTTCAATCCCTTACCGGCGGCAGCTTGCGCCATTTCTTGTAAAGTACTGAATGCATGCCCGCTGGCAATGGTATGGGTATGTACGTCTAATTCTATCTTCATCTTTATTTTCGTTTATCTTTTCTATTATCATCCAGTGCATGGACCAGTTACTGTGGATCTACATCATAATATACTAACAACGAACGGAAACGTTCATCTTCCAATATGGCACGTTGCACGGCAAGCAGATAATCACGCACTTTCTTTATAGAAGCATTCTGCTCCACTTTCACAATCATTTTCTTTATAAATAAGGTCTGGATACGGGCCACCGGCGGTTTGTCCGGGCCCAATACCCTGTCGCCCAATCCGGAACGGAGCTGTGCTGCCATGGTATCCGCCGCCAGATCCAGAACGTCTTCTTTGCGATGTTTCAAATATACATAAATCAAACGATAGTAAGGCGGATACTTAAACATCTGCCGTTCTGCCAATTGATCGTAGTATAATTGTTCATAATCATTATGTATCACTTGATGAATAACAGGCAAATCCGGCGATTTGGTCTGAAGGATGACCAGTCCTTGCTTATTTTTACGCCCGGCACGTCCTGCCACTTGGGCCATCAGTTGGAAAGCACGCTCATAGCTCCGGAAGTCCGGGAAGTTCAACATCGTATCCGCATTCAGAATCCCCACCACACTGACATGATCAAAGTCCAATCCTTTGGATACCATCTGAGTACCAATCAGTATATCCGTCTTCCCTTGTTCAAAATCCGCAATAATTTTCTCGTATGCGGTACGGGTACGGGTGGTATCCAAGTCCATCCGGGCGACTTTCGCCTCGGGGAATATCAGTTTTATATCATCTTCTATACGCTCTGTACCGAAACCGCGATGCATCAATTCCACTCCACCGCACGCCGGGCAGGAACGGGGAACTTGATAGGTATATCCGCAGTAATGGCAAGTCAGCTGGTTCAGCCCCTTATGATACGTCAGACTCACATCACAGTTCTTGCATTTAGGAACCCAGCCGCAGGTATGACATTCTATCATTGGAGCGAAACCGCGACGGTTCTGAAACAGGATAACCTGCTCCTTACGCTCCAATGCCTCTTTTATCTGCTTGACCAGCACCGGTGAGAAAGGTCCCTGCATCCGCTTTTGATGCGCCAGTTCCTTGATGTCAACCAGTTCTATATGAGGAAGCCGGATATCTTTATATCTTTCTTTCAATTCTACCAAGCCATACTTTCCCGAGGTAGCATTAAAGTAAGTTTCCACACCAGGAGTAGCCGTTCCCAACAGCACTTTCGCCTTGAACATAGAAGCCAGCATGATGGCTGAACTACGGGCATGGTAACGTGGGGCGGGGTCTTGCTGTTTATACGTATTCTCGTGTTCCTCATCTATGATGACCAGCCCCAAATTACGAAAAGGCAGAAAAATAGAGGAACGGACTCCGAGAATCACGTCATAGCTCTTCTCTCCCAACTGTTTCTGCCATATCTCCACCCGCTCAGCGTCCGGAAACTTGGAATGATAAATACCCAGCCGATGTCCGAACACCCTTTTCAAACGCTCAGTTATCTGAGTGGTCAGTGCAATTTCCGGAAGCAAATATAAGACTTGCTTTCCTGTTTTCAGCACCTCCTGAATGAGGTGGATATAAATTTCCGTCTTGCCACTGGATGTAACACCATGCAGAAGACACACATTTTTCTCTCTGAAGCATTGAAGAATGTTGCTATAGGCCTGTTGCTGCGCAATATTCAGCGGATTAATATCACCGGTATCCAAAATTCCTTTATCCAAACGTCCTATCTCCTGATGATAGACCTCAAAGACTTTCTTTTCGACCAATCCGTTAAAAACGGCAACAGAACCTCCTGACTTTTCAAGCAGCTCTTTCTTTGTTACTTCCTTTAAAGCATACCCTTTGGTTACCCAACCGGACAATTCCACATACTTCATTAATATCATCAATTGTTTAGGAGCACGTGACAATTCATTGAACAGCCGTTGTAAGTAAGCCTCATCCGCTTCTCCGTTCACCAATCTCACCCTCGCCTCAGTACGCGGTTTGTAATTACGTTTCAGTTCCTCCTTGACAAAGATGGCTTCTTTGTCCAACAAAGACTTGATGACAGTCAACACATTTTTCAGTCCGCTGTTTTTTTCCAACTGGGTTACACACTGTTCTGTATCCCGACTCAACAAATCTAGAATTTTCTGCTCTTTCTCCGGTAACGGTGCGGTGGTCTCAAAATCGGGATTATATTCCACCAACGTTTCGCTTTCCAGTTTCATACCCGAAGGGATAGCCGCCTTGTACACATCTCCTAATGTACAAAGATAATATTCCGCCAGCCATTGCCAGAACTCATATTGTTTCGGTAACAGTACCGGAGATGAATCTAGCACTTCAGCTATATCCTTCGTTTCATACCCCTCCGGGGCCGCATAATGTACATTTGCCACTATTGCCGTATAGAACTTTTTCTTTCCAAACGGAACAATCACCCGACAACCAATCTGTACCATCTCTTCCATCTCCTGAGGAAGGGAATAAGTGTATTGGTTGGCAATAGGTAATGGAACTATGACATCTACGAATTTTTTCATGGTGCAAAATTACAAAAAAGGAGGCATTCTTTACTGAATGCCTCCTTTTTATCTTTTATTAAATAAGGTTGTCTAGAACAAGTATGCCAAAGAAACTTGCCAAGTGTTGTTCTTTATCTTCACATCCTGAGTAAGTGGTTTACCATCAAGGATTATATTAGGGTCAGCATAAAGAGTGGCAGTATGCCCCAAAGCAAAATTATAATTCACGCCAAGCTGTAAATGGCGGATCAGTTTCACACCTGCCCCCACATTGAAGCTGGTATTGTTCTTCTTCAGATCATAATTCATAAATCCTTTCTTATTACCAATATTGAAACCGAACTGAGGCCCGGCAGCAATATAAGCACCCAACATACTTCCAAGTCCGAAAGACCATTTCAAATTTACCGGAATCTCAATCGTTTTCAGTTTTGCATCGGTGGAATATCCCTTTGCAGCCAGTTCTGTCTGTGAATACAAAGCCGCAACATCCGCACCAATCCCAATAATGGGCAGGGTGAATTCAGCCATCGGACCAATGAACCAACCGGTTTTATTATCTCCTTTTAAATCTGATTTCGAGAAACTAACCTTTGACAGGTTCAAGCCACCTTTTACTCCAAAGTGCAACTGAGCCTGAGCAGGAGCAGCCATCATCAAACATACAGCTACCATTAATACACTAATAATCTTTTTCATGTTTGTCTATTTTTAGTTTACGCCACAAAGATAAACACTTTTTCCATGTATAATGTTCAATCTCTCAGGAAAGTTACATTACGCTTTCCAATACCCCCTTCCAAGAAGAAATATCAAACAAAAAACGGACAGAATTTTTTATTCTGTCCGCTATGTTCTCTTTCTAATATTCTTCTTCGTTGAAAAAGAAATCCTCTTTGCTCGGATAATCCGGCCAAATATCTTCTATACTTTCATAGATTTCGCCTTCATCTTCCATCTCCTGCAAGTTTTCGATTACTTCCAACGGAGCGCCCGAACGCATTGCATAGTCAATCAACTCATCCTTTGTAGCAGGCCAGGGAGCATCCTCTAACTTCGAGGCCAATTCTAATGTCCAGTACATAGTTTTCTTATTTTTTAAGTAAATACTTTTCTTTTGTTCTCTAATTAGCCGCAAAAGTATAATAAATTATTTCATTTGCAACTTTTATCCCAAAAAATTTCATCTGTTTTAGTTAAATGATTTAACTTTCGGGTCAAAATGAATAAATAATCAGATAAACGGTTGACAAATGCTGTTACACGGGCATCTATGTCACATTCTTCAGCCAATGCAAGAATACGTCGCTCGGCACGGCGACACACCGTCCGGCAAATATGTCCAACGGCTGCTCCACGGTCACCTCCCGGCAGAATAAAAGCATTCAAAGGAGGAAGCTCATTGTCAATTACGTCAATTGCCTGCTCCAACATCCGGATGTCTTCATCCTCTATACGACTTTCCATACGCAAATCGATTTGTGTCTGATCCGTTGCCAGATACGAACCGACAGAGAATAATTTATTTTGTACACGAAAAATGATTTGCTTATCCTCCTCATCCGTCAAATACGTTTGCAACAATCCCAAATACGAGTTCAACTCATCCACTGTGCCATAGGCTTCAAGCCGTATATGTGTTTTCGGCACCCGAGTACCACCTACCAATGATGTGGTTCCCTTATCACCTGTTTTGGTGTATATCATGCTTTTCTTCATGGTTCTGGTTATAAAAAATTTACAATATAATGCTGTTTATATCTTGCTTTATCAAAAAAGACCAATCCTATGTCATACAAATCAAAAGTGATACCCGTCGACTCACTGGTTACAATTTGCTCCCACCATTTCCGTTTTTCCCTCGATTCATGAATTCCTCCGACAATAAAACAACTACGAGGTCCGGCATAAGGAAGTACCAGTTCAAAAACTTCTTTATAAAAAGGAGTATGCCCTATATGCAGACAATCTAATGTATGCACCTCCGACAGTTTCTCCTCCAGTTGTCGAGAAGTCTTTGTCCAATCCCTGCCTTTCAAGGTGACGGAATCCATGGTATGACACGCAGCCCGCATATATCCTATGGATGCCCCATTACCAATTCCCACTTCAATCAATGACTTTGGTCTGAAATAATTAACCAACCGGAATAGTAAACGGTTCACTTTTCTTCGATAATGTGGCAAATAAGCAGGAAATCCTCTTTCCTTCAATACCCGATAAGCATAATAGTGATATTTTTCATAAACGACAGAAGTAATCAGAAAAAAATCAGACGGAGAGTGTACTCCGTAACCACAACGGTGACGGAAGCGACTGCACCAATTCCATATACGATGAAGAAAAAACATATTTCTCGGCTTTATTAAGTAACACAAAGATAAAAGATTACCCGACAATATCGAAATAAAATGCTATTTTTGTTGCCAATTAGTTATTAAACCATTTATAAACAATGAAACACACACACTCTTTTATGTTATGGGCAATACTGGCCGTCTTGTTGCCTTTACAAATGACCCAGGCCGCAGCTCCTCCCACTGAATTACAGAAAAGACTTCAAAATCTTCCGGACATCAGTGACATTAAACCAATGCAAAGTGATGCCTATCCGGAGAAATATGTATTCTTCATTAATCAACTATTGGATCCGCATCACCCCGAAGCAGGGAATTTTAAGCAAAGGGTTATTCTCTCGCATGTAGGTTTTGACCGCCCCACTGTACTGGTTACCGAAGGCTATGCCGCCCATTATGCCACCCATCCGCGTTATCAAGAAGAGTTATCCAAATTATTCAACGCCAATCTGGTATTCGTGGAATACCGTTACTTTGGTGAGTCCATGCCGAAGCCCTGCAACTGGGATTATCTCACGGTTGAAAATTCACTGTATGATTTGCATCATGTAACCACGACTTTGAAACAACTATACGATCAGAAATGGATAGCTACTGGAATCAGCAAAGGCGGACAAACTACGATGTTCTATCGCACTTACTTTCCCGATGATGTGGATATCTCCGTACCTTACGTAGCCCCCCTCAACAAATCATTGGAGGACGGCCGTCACGAACCGTTCATTGCCAATAAAGTTTCGACTCCCGAAAACCGGAAACGAGTTGAAAACTTTCAACTGGAAGTACTTAAACGCAAAAACCAGCTGTTGCCGATGTTCGAAAAATATTGCTCAGATAAAGGATATACCTTCCGCATTCCTATAGCCGAAGTATACGACTTCAATGTATTGGAATACTCATTTGCCCTATGGCAATGGGGAACTCCTGTAAATAAAATTCCGGAAACAGATGCCGATGATCACACTCTATTCAAGCATTTCATGGCTATTTGTGAGCCGGATTATTTCTCCGAACAATCTCCCTACCCTTCTTTCAATGTGCAAGCAGCCAAAGAACTGGGGTATTACGGATATGACATCAAACCTTTCAAAAAGTATCTGACGATAAAGAGTAGCCGTAACTATCTTCATAAGGTAATGTTACCGCCCGAACTGTCAAATCTCAAATTTGACAAGACACTATATAATAAGGTAGTAAAATTCCTGAAAGAGAATGATCCCGAAATGATCTATATTTATGGCGGCAATGATCCTTGGACAGCTTCGGGCGTTACTTGGCTGAAGAACAAGAAAAACATAAAAGTTTATGTGTTACCCGGCGGCAGCCATACCACCCGTATCGGCAGCTTTGACACCGACACACAAGAAGAAATCAAGACACAGATCAATGCATGGCTGAATAAAGAATAGCAAAGAGACGAGGTAAAAAGCTTTTCCGCCACAGGCTACGCAGATTTTCACCGGTTATTTCCATTGAGAACCAACTGTTTAATATTGGGCTGGTGTCAATCTGAATAATCTGTGGCAGAATCTTGATTTTTATCATAAAGGCATATTGCCGTGCTTTTTAGGCGGATTGCTTTGGTTTTTGTTGTGACACATTTCCAAAGCCTGAATGAGTTTATAGCGGGTGTCACGGGGCATAATCACTTCATCAATCAAGCCGCGTTCTGCCG
>OIER01000104.1_pt1 | contig 94267 bp, 92 predicted proteins | sample 1581801 | NCBI WGS metagenome assembly OIER01 (sample SAMN03281006, study PRJEB24777) | human gut metagenome | isolation source: fecal sample PR165 from 1 month old male Malay infant, vaginally delivered... | reverse complement strand
CTGGTCATCCTCTCAGACCAGCTAGGGATCGTCGCCTAGGTGAGCCGTTACCCCACCTACTAGCTAATCCCATCTGGGCACATCCGATGGCAAGAGGCCCGAAGGTCCCCCTCTTTGGTCTTGCGACGTTATGCGGTATTAGCTACCGTTTCCAGTAGTTATCCCCCTCCATCAGGCAGTTTCCCAGACATTACTCACCCGTCCGCCACTCGTCAGCAAAGAAGCAAGCTTCTTCCTGTTACCGTTCGACTTGCATGTGTTAGGCCTGCCGCCAGCGTTCAATCTGAGCCATGATCAAACTCTTCAATTTAAAAGTTTGATGCTCAAAGAATTAAACTTCGTAATGAATTACGTGTTCACTCTTGAGACTTGGTATTCATTTTTCGTCTTGCGACGTTAAGAATCCGTATCTTCGAGTGCCCACACAGATTGTCTGATAAATTGTTAAAGAGCAGTGCCGCTTCGCTTTTTCTCAGCGGCGCGGGGTGTGCATAATACGCTTTCCCGCTACAGAGTCAAGCATTTTTTGCTTTTCTCTGTTGAGATTCTCAGGAGAACCCCGCTGACCCGGCGGCGTGTTTGCCGTTGTTCCGTGTCAGTGGTGGCGCATTATAGGGAGTTATTCCGGCCTGACAAGCGAAAAATATAAAAACTTTATCGTTCGCTCATTTTTCAGGCAAAACATCTTAAATATAGTCTTTTCCGTCTAATTTATAGACAAAAACGAGCCCCGAAGGGCTCGTTTTATCATTACTGGACGGCGACAATCCGGTCTTCATTAACTTCCAGGCGAATAACTTTACCCGGAACCAATTCACCAGACAGTATTTGCTGTGCCAGCGGGTTTTCGATCTGCTGCTGGATAGCACGTTTCAGAGGACGTGCACCATAGACCGGATCGTAACCGTTCTCGCTCAGCAGTTTCAGCGCCTCGTCAGAAATGTGGATTTCATAACCACGTTCTTCCAGACGTTTGTACAGACGTTTCAACTGAATCTGCGCAATCGACGCAATGTGCTGTTCACCCAGCGGATGGAAGACCACCACTTCATCGATACGGTTAATGAATTCCGGACGGAAGTTATGGCTTACCACACCGAGCACCAGCTCTTTCATGTGCGCATAATCCAGTTCACCGAAGCGTTCCTGAATCAAATCGGAACCGAGGTTAGAGGTCATAATGACAACCGTATTACGGAAGTCGACCGTTCTCCCCTGCCCGTCAGTCAGACGCCCATCATCCAGTACCTGCAACAGAATGTTGAAGACATCCGGATGCGCTTTTTCCACTTCATCCAGCAGGATGACGGAATACGGACGACGACGCACCGCTTCGGTCAGGTAGCCACCTTCTTCATAACCGACATATCCCGGAGGCGCACCAACCAGACGAGACACCGAGTGTTTCTCCATAAACTCGGACATATCGATACGGACCATCGCCTCGTCGCTATCAAACATAAAGTTCGCCAGCGCCTTACAAAGCTCAGTTTTCCCCACACCCGTTGGGCCGAGGAACAGGAATGAACCAATCGGGCGATTCGGGTCAGCAAGCCCTGCGCGGCTACGACGAATAGCGTTAGATACCGCATCAACCGCTTCGTTCTGACCAATAACGCGATGGTGCAGCTCTTGCTCCATACGCAGCAGTTTTTCGCGCTCGCTTTCCATCATGCGAGAAACCGGAATCCCCGTCCAACGCGCCAGCACTTCAGCAATTTCGGCATCGGTCACTTTATTACGCAACAGACGCATAGTTTTGCCTTCGAGCTGCGTTGCGGCTTCCAGTTGCTTTTCCAGTTCCGGGATTTTGCCGTATTGCAGTTCAGACATCCGCGCCAGGTCACCCACACGGCGAGCCTGTTCAATAGCGATTTTCGCCTGTTCCAGTTCCGCTTTAATGGTCTGTGTACCAGAAAGCGATGCTTTCTCTGCTTTCCACTCTTCTTCTAACTCGGAGTACTGACGTTCTTTGTCGCTCAGTTCTTCGTTGAGCATATCCAGGCGTTTTTTACTGGCTTCATCAGACTCTTTCATTAACGCCTGTTGTTCCAGTTTAAGCTGGATGATACGACGATCGAGTCGGTCGAGTTCTTCTGGTTTTGAGTCGATCTGCATACGAATGCTGGATGCTGCTTCATCGATCAGGTCGATGGCTTTATCCGGCAGCTGACGGTCAGCAATGTAGCGATGAGACAACGTCGCCGCTGCAACAATTGCCGGGTCAGTAATTTGCACATGGTGGTGCAATTCGTAACGTTCTTTCAGGCCACGCAGAATCGCAATGGTATCTTCAACAGAAGGCTCGGCAACAAACACTTTCTGGAAACGACGTTCCAGCGCAGCATCTTTTTCGATGTACTGGCGATATTCGTCAAGCGTCGTGGCACCTACGCAGTGCAATTCACCACGCGCCAGCGCCGGTTTCAGCATGTTTCCGGCGTCCATTGCGCCATCGGCTTTACCCGCGCCGACCATGGTATGTAATTCGTCGATAAACAGGATGACGTTGCCTTCCTGTTTGGCAAGATCGTTAAGCACGCCTTTTAAACGTTCTTCAAACTCACCGCGATATTTCGCCCCAGCCACCAGCGCGCCCATATCCAGCGCCAGTACGCGGCGGCCTTTCAACCCTTCCGGCACTTCGCCGTTGATAATACGCTGCGCCAGACCTTCAACGATGGCAGTTTTACCGACGCCGGGTTCACCAATCAGTACTGGGTTATTTTTAGTACGACGTTGCAGCACCTGAATGGTACGGCGAATTTCTTCATCACGACCAATCACCGGATCGAGTTTGCCCTGTTCGGCTCGTTCGGTAAGGTCGATGGTATATTTTTTCAAAGCCTGACGTTGGTCTTCAGCACCTTGATCGTTCACGCTTTCACCTCCACGCATTTGTTCAATCGCTTGAGTAATGTTGGCGGTGGTCGCCCCTGCTGCTTTCAGGATGTCGGCCAGCGTGCCGCGAGACTCAAGTGCCGCCAGAACGAACAGTTCTGACGAGATAAAGTTATCACCACGTTTTTGCGCCAGCTTGTCGCAAAGATTAAGAACGCGCACCAGATCCTGTGATGGCTGGACATCACCACCAGTACCTTCAACCTGCGGTAAACGATTTAATGCCTGATTGATATCTGTGCGCAACTGGCCAGCATTTATGCCAGCGGATGTTAATAAAGGACTAACCGAACCCCCTTCCTGATTCAGCAGGGCGCTCATTAAATGAAGTGGTTCGATGAATTGGTTGTCGTGCCCGAGTGCAAGTGATTGGGCATCGGCAAGAGCAAGCTGGAATTTATTAGTAAGACGATCCAGACGCATAACTCCTCCCATAACGGATCAAAGTTGCTACTGGAGATTAAATGAGGTCATCCCTCAATTATTCAAGGTTATTGACCAGATTAATGTGAAAAGAAAATCACGCGTACCGGATCGTCTTGATTCTTTAGGTTATATCAGCCAAATGAAACTTGCCATACGACCGGTGGTCTTGTCGCGACGATAAGAGAAGAAAGTCTCATTTTCCGTATATGTACAACGGTCGCCGCCGAAAATTTGTTCAACACCAACGCTCGCCAGACGCTGCCGGGCAAGCTGATAAATGTCCACCAGATACTTATCACCATGCTGAATGAAAGCTGTACTCGCTTCGGCGTCTACTGCCATAAACGCCTCGCGAACCTCCGCCCCCACTTCAAACGCGCGTGGACCAATTGCCGGCCCTAACCAGGCGAGAATATTTTCTGGATTATCAGCAAAACAGGAAACTGTCTCTTCCAACACGCCTGCGCACAGTCCACGCCAGCCAGCATGAGCGGCGGCGACTTCCGTTCCCGCTCGATTGCAAAACAGCACAGGGAGGCAGTCGGCAGTCATCACTGCGCAAACCGTGCCGGGCGTATTGCTATAAGAGGCATCTGCTCGTTTTGAGGCATAAGGTTCGCCAGTAAGCTTAAGCACATCTTTGCCGTGTACCTGCTCAAGCCAGACCGGTTTAGAAGGCAAATTGCCCGCAGCAAAAAGTCGCTTGCGATTCTCCTCAACGTGAACCGGGTTATCGCCACAATGAGCACCGAGGTTGAGCGAGTCATACGGGGGCAAGCTCACGCCGCCGATACGAGTAGAGCTACAGGCCGCAACACCTTTTGGCAGCGGCCACTGCGGGACAATCAGCTTACTCATAACCAGTCCACTTCATCCTTATGCTCTTCGAAATCGGCGCGCATCACCTCAATCAGCTCCACCATATCTTGTGGAATAGGCGCATGCCATTCCATTTCGATGCCGGAGATCGGGTGATAAAGACGCAGCATGGTTGCATGAAGCGCCTGGCGGTCAAACTTACGCAGCGTGGAGATAAACGCTTCCGAAGCACCTTTTGGAGGACGCGGACGGCCACCATAAATCGGATCGCCCACCAGCGGATGAGTGATATGGGCCATATGCACGCGGATCTGGTGCGTACGTCCAGTTTCCAGACGCAACCGCAGACGCGTGTGCACACGGAAGTGTTCCATGATGCGATAGTGAGTCACCGCTGGTTTGCCCATCGGATGCACCGCCATGTGAGTACGTTTGGTCGGGTGGCGACTGATTGGCTCATCCACCGTACCGCCAGCGGTCATATGACCAATTGCGACAGCTTCATACTCACGAGTAATTTCACGCCGTTGCAAAGATTCGACTAAACGCGTCTGAGCCGGAACGGTTTTTGCCACAACCATCAGGCCAGTGGTGTCTTTATCCAGACGATGGACGATGCCCGCACGCGGTACATCGGCAATGGGCGGATAGTAATGAAGCAACGCATTCAGTACCGTGCCATCCGGGTTACCCGCGCCAGGATGTACCACCAGGTCGCGTGGTTTATTAATGACGATGATATCTTCATCTTCATAGACGATATCCAGCGGGATATCCTGCGGTTCAAAACGCGCTTCTTCTTCAATCTCAGCGTTGATGGCCACCTGCTCGCCACCCAATACTTTTTCTTTCGGCTTATCACAAACTTTGCCGTTAACCAGCACGCGCTGGTCGAGGATCCATTCTTTTATCCGCGAACGTGAATAATCCGGGAACATTTCGGCCAAAGCCTGATCTAAGCGTTGACCGAGTTGGTTTTCGGACACCGTTGCAGTGAGCTGTACTCGTTGTGCCATATATACTGCTTCTTCGTTTATCGTTGGGGTTTTACGGCTTTGCCGTTTAATATAGTGTGCTATTGTAGCTGGTCTTAACCGGGAGCAGGAACAGAGAATCTCCCGTATTACATTTTGAGGAAAGTCAAAACGTCATGACGCGCATGAAATATCTGGTGGCAGCCGCCACACTAAGCCTGTTTTTGGCGGGTTGCTCGGGGTCAAAGGAAGAAGTACCTGATAACCCGCCAAATGAAATTTACGCGACTGCACAACAAAAGCTGCAGGACGGTAACTGGAGACAGGCAATAACGCAACTGGAAGCGTTAGATAATCGCTATCCGTTTGGTCCGTATTCGCAGCAGGTGCAGCTGGATCTCATCTACGCCTACTATAAAAACGCCGATTTGCCGTTAGCACAGGCTGCCATCGATCGTTTTATTCGCCTTAACCCGACCCATCCGAATATCGATTATGTCATGTACATGCGTGGCCTGACCAATATGGCGCTCGATGACAGTGCACTGCAAGGGTTCTTTGGCGTTGACCGTAGCGATCGCGATCCTCAACATGCACGAGCTGCGTTTAGTGACTTTTCCAAACTGGTGCGCGGCTATCCGAACAGTCAGTACACCACCGATGCCACCAAACGTCTGGTATTCCTGAAAGATCGTCTGGCGAAATATGAATACTCCGTTGCCGAGTACTATACAGAACGTGGTGCATGGGTTGCCGTCGTTAACCGCGTAGAAGGCATGTTGCGCGACTACCCGGATACCCAGGCTACGCGTGATGCGCTGCCGCTGATGGAAAATGCATACCGTCAGATGCAGATGAATGCGCAAGCTGAAAAAGTAGCGAAAATCATCGCTGCAAACAGCAGCAATACATAACAAAAACCTGAAACACAAAACGGCAGCCCTTGAGCTGCCGTTTTTTTATTCTGTTAGTTGTGAAACTGAAGCGATTTAGTCACTATCGATCTCATCAAATATGGCTCGCTTTGAGATATTCCTCAAGTAAAAAAACACCTCTTCCTGCGATTTCTCACAAAAAAGATTCGTTGACAAAAAGTGACAAAATTATGAGATTTCCATCACACATTTTGACATCAGGAACGGTATGCTGAATTCACCAAGACGGGAAGACAAGAGGTAAAATTTATGACAATGAACATTACCAGCAAACAAATGGAAATTACTCCGACCATCCGCCAACATGTCGCAGACCGTCTCGCCAAACTGGAAAAATGGCAAACACATCTGATTAATCCACATATTATTCTGTCCAAAGAGCCACAAGGGTTTGTTGCTGACGCCACAATCAATACACCTAACGGCGTTCTGGTTGCCAGTGGTAAACATGAAGATATGTACACCGCAATTAACGAATTGATCAACAAGCTGGAACGGCAGCTCAATAAACTGCAGCACAAAGGCGAAGCACGTCGTGCCGCAACATCGGTGAAAGACGCCAACTTCGTCGAAGAAGTTGAAGAAGAGTAGTCCTTTATATTGAGTGTATCGCCAACGCGCCTTCGGGCGCGTTTTTTGTTGACAGCGTGAAAACAGTACGGGTACTGTACTGAAGTCACTTAAGGAAACAAACATGAAACACACACCGTTTTTCTTCGCATTCTTTTTTACCTTCCCCTGAATGGGAGGCGTTTCGTCGTGTGAAACAGAATGCGAAGACGAACAATAAGGCCTCCCAAATCGGGGGGCCTTTTTTATTGATAACAAAAAGGCAACACTATGACATCGGAAAATCCATTACTGGCGCTGCGAGAGAAAATCAGCGCGCTGGATGAAAAATTATTAGCATTACTCGCAGAGCGGCGCGAACTGGCCGTCGAGGTGGGAAAAGCCAAACTGCTCTCGCATCGCCCGGTACGTGATATTGATCGTGAACGCGATTTACTGGAAAGATTAATTACGCTCGGTAAAGCGCACCATCTGGACGCCCATTACATTACTCGCCTGTTCCAGCTCATCATTGAAGATTCCGTATTAACTCAGCAGGCTTTGCTCCAGCAACATCTCAATAAAATTAATCCACACTCTGCCCGCATTGCTTTTCTCGGCCCCAAAGGCTCCTATTCACATCTTGCCGCTCGTCAGTACGCTGCCCGTCACTTTGAGCAATTCATTGAAAGTGGCTGCGCCAAATTTGCCGATATTTTTAATCAGGTGGAAACCGGCCAGGCCGACTATGCCGTCGTACCGATTGAAAATACCAGCTCCGGTGCCATAAATGACGTTTACGATCTGCTGCAACATACCAGTTTGTCGATTGTTGGCGAGATGACGTTAACTATCGACCATTGTTTGTTGGTCTCCGGCACTACTGATTTATCCACCATCAATACGGTCTACAGCCATCCGCAGCCATTCCAGCAATGCAGCAAATTCCTTAATCGTTATCCGCACTGGAAGATTGAATATACCGAAAGTACGTCTGCGGCAATGGAAAAGGTTGCACAGGCAAAATCACCGCATGTTGCTGCGTTGGGAAGCGAAGCTGGCGGCACTTTGTACGGTTTGCAGGTACTGGAGCGTATTGAAGCGAATCAGCGACAAAACTTCACCCGATTTGTGGTGTTGGCACGTAAAGCCATTAACGTGTCTGACCAGGTTCCAGCGAAAACGACGTTGTTAATGGCGACCGGGCAACAAGCTGGTGCGCTGGTTGAAGCGTTGCTGGTACTGCGCAACCACAATCTGATTATGACCCGTCTGGAGTCACGCCCGATTCACGGTAATCCATGGGAAGAGATGTTTTATCTGGATATTCAGGCCAATCTTGAATCAGCGGAAATGCAAAAAGCATTGAAAGAGTTAGGGGACATCACCCGTTCGATGAAGGTATTGGGCTGTTACCCAAGTGAGAACGTAGTGCCTGTTGATCCAACCTGATGAAAAGGTGCCGGATGATGTGAATCACCCGGCACTGGATTATTAGTGGCGGTTGTCATTCGCCTGACGCAATAACACGCGGCTTTCACTCTGAAAACGCTGTGCGTAATCGCCGAACCAGTGCTCCACCTTGCGGAAACTGTCAATAAACGCCTGCTTATCGCCCTGCTCCAGCAACTCAATCGCCTCGCCGAAACGCTTATAGTAACGTTTGATTAACGCCAGATTACGCTCTGACGACATAATAATGTCGGCATAAAGCTGCGGATCCTGAGCAAACAGTCGCCCAACCATCGCCAGTTCAAGGCGGTAAATCGGCGAAGAGAGCGCCAGAAGTTGCTCAAGCTGAACATTTTCTTCTGCCAGGTGCAGCCCATAAGCAAAAGTAGCAAAGTGGCGCAGAGCCTGAATAAACGCCATATTCTGATCGTGCTCGACAGCGCTAATACGATGCAGCCGAGCGCCCCAGACCTGAATTTGCTCCAGAAACCATTGGTATGCTTCCGGCTTACGTCCATCACACCAGACCACAACTTGCTTTGCCAGGCTACCGCTGTCCGGACCGAACATCGGGTGTAGCCCCAGCACCGGACCATCATGCGCCGCCAGCATGGCCTGTAATGGCCCATTTTTCACTGATGCCAGATCGACCAGAATACAATCTTTCGGTAAAGGCGGTAATTTGCCGATAACTTGCTCAGTAACGTGGATTGGCACACTAACAATCACCATTCCGGCATCGGCAACAATTTCAGCCGCTCGATCCCAGTCATGTTGCTCCAGAATCCGCACCTGATAACCCGAGAGTGTCAGCATCTTCTCGAACAGGCGTCCCATCTGACCGCCACCGCCGACGATAACCACCGGACGCAGTGACGGACAAAGTGTTTTAAATCCTTTGTCGTTTTCACTGGAGTAAGATTCACGCATCACCCGACGCAAAACATCCTCAATCAGATCTGGCGGTACACCCAGAGCTTCCGCCTCTGCACGACGCGAGGCCAACATAGATGCCTCGCGCTCCGGAACATAAATAGGCAGTCCAAAGCGGCTTTTCACCTCGCCCACTTCAGCAACCAGTTCCAGACGCTTCGCTAATAAATTCAGCAGCGCTTTATCGACTTCATCAATTTGATCGCGTAATGCGGTCAACTCAGCAACCATAATAAACCTCTTAAGCCACGCGCGCCGTCAGCTGCCCGTTGAGATCATGATGGATCTCACGCAGTAAGGCATCGGTCATTTCCCAGCTAATGCAGGCATCGGTTACAGACACGCCGTATTTCATTTCGCTACGCGGCTGTTCGGAAGACTGATTACCTTCGTGGATATTACTTTCAATCATCAGACCAATAATGGAGCGATTACCATCTTTGATCTGAGCAACCACGGACTCTGCCACCGCAGGCTGACGGCGATAATCTTTATTGGAATTACCGTGGCTGCAATCTACCATCAGAGACGGGCGCAGTCCCGCCTGTTCCATCTCTTTTTCACATTGCGCAACATCCGCAGGGCTATAGTTCGGCGCTTTACCACCGCGCAGGATCACATGCCCGTCCGGATTCCCCTGAGTTTGTAGCAACGCAACCTGCCCTGCCTGGTTAATGCCAACAAAACGGTGCGGCTGGGCGGCGGCACGCATAGCGTTAATTGCCGTTGCAAGGCTGCCGTCGGTGCCGTTTTTAAAACCAACCGGCATGGAAAGCCCGGAGGCCATTTCACGGTGAGTTTGCGATTCCGTTGTACGAGCACCAATTGCTGACCAGCTAAACAGATCGCCCAGGTATTGCGGGCTATTTGGATCTAACGCTTCCGTCGCCAGTGGCAGTCCCATATTCACCAGCTCAAGCAGCAATTTACGCGCGATCTGCAGCCCGGCTTCTACATCAAAAGAGCCATCCATATGGGGATCGTTAATTAACCCTTTCCAGCCGACAGTGGTACGGGGTTTTTCAAAATAGACGCGCATTACCAGATAGAGGCTATCGCTGACCTCTGCGGCAAGGGCTTTAAATCGACGAGCATATTCCAGAGCAGTTTCCGGATCATGAATGGAACAAGGACCACATACTACCAACAGACGAGGATCGCGCCCGGCGATAATATCTGAAATGGTTTTACGCGAGTCAGCAATCTGGGCTTCTTGTTGCAGGCTTAATGGAAAAGCGGCCTTCAGTTGTTCCGGAGTCATTAAAACCTGTTCGTCGGTAATATGTACGTTATTCAGCGCGTCTTTTTGCATGATGGCGATCCTGTTTATGCTCGTTTGCGATAGTTGATCCTCAGCGAGGATGACGTAACGATAACACATAAAGTAAAGTTTTCAATCCATATTTCGTACATTTTTCTTTACAGGAACAATTTACTCGCGCTTTTGATGCTTATTTTGTACAAATAAATTTACACCTCCTTTAAAAACAATCCGCTATGCTTTGAAAAAGGAGAAAGAAATGATGAAAAAGTTTATCGCCCCCTTGTTGGCTTTACTGGTTAGCGGATGTCAGATTGATCCTTATACTCACGCGCCAACCTTGACCAGCACCGACTGGTATGATGTCGGTATGGAAGATGCGATATCGGGCAGCGCCATAAAAGATGACGATGCATTTAGCGATTCACAGGCGGATCGCGGTCTATACCTTAAAGGATATGCCGAAGGACAAAAGAAAACTTGCCAGACCGATTTTACTTATGCCCGAGGACTTTCTGGTAAAAGCTTTCCTGCCAGCTGCAATAATGTTGAAAATGCCAGCCAACTGCATGAAGTATGGCGAAAAGGGGCTGATGAAAATGCCAGCACAATACGATTAAATTAATTACCCCCCAAATAAATTAAGCATGAGATTTTACTCATTATGTTTTATTTCTCACATTGATGACGACTGCATGAAAAAATGATATTTTAATGAGCATTCTGAAAAAATATCGATGCATTTCGAGCGAAGATGGTGAGGATCCCTGAATGCGTTTTTCTCACCGACTGTTCTTACTGCTGATTCTCCTGCTGACGGGAGCACCAATACTCGCTCAGGAACCTTCTGACGTTGCGAAAAACGTGCGTATGATGGTTTCCGGTATTGTCAGTTACACCCGCTGGCCTGCGCTATCAGGGCCACCAAAGTTATGTATCTTTTCATCTTCACGTTTTAGTACCGCCCTACAAGAGAATGCCGCGACATCTTTGCCTTATCTGCCTGTCATCATTCACACTCAACAAGAGGCGATGATTTCAGGCTGCAATGGTTTTTATTTTGGCAACGAGTCACCGACATTCCAGATGGAATTAACCGAACAATATCCGTCAAAGGCGTTATTATTAATTGCCGAACAAAATACCGATTGCATTATTGGTAGCGCCTTTTGTCTGATCATCCACAATAATGACGTCAGATTTGCCGTAAACCTGGATGCCTTATCGCGTAGCGGTGTAAAGGTCAACCCGGATGTCTTAATGCTCGCACGGAAGAAAAATGATGGATAACGATAATTCTCTTAATAAGCGCCCCACGTTTAAAAGAGCATTACGCAACATCAGTATGACCAGCATATTTATCACTATGATGCTGATCTGGTTGCTGCTTTCAGTGACCTCGGTGCTGACCCTGAAACAGTACGCGCAAAAAAACCTGGCACTGACAGCAGCAACAATGACTTACAGTCTGGAAGCAGCGGTCGTTTTTGCCGATGGCCCTGCAGCAACTGAAACACTGGCGGCGCTGGGGCAGCAAGGGCAATTTTCAACTGCAGAAGTGCGTGATAAGCAGCAAAATATTCTGGCATCCTGGCATTACACCCGTAAGGATCCAGGCGATACTTTCAGTAATTTCATAAGCCACTGGCTCTTCCCTGCCCCCATCGTTCAGCCGATTCGTCACAATGGTGAAACCATTGGCGAAGTTCGCTTAACCGCTCGCGACAGTTCAATCAGCCATTTCATCTGGTTTTCGCTCGCTGTCCTGACCGCCTGCATTCTGCTGGCATCAGGCATCGCAATTACCCTCACCCGCCATTTGCACAATGGTCTGGTTGAAGCGTTAAAAAACATCACCGATGTCGTACATGATGTGCGTTCCAACCGCAATTTTTCCCGACGAGTTTCGGAAGAACGTATCGCAGAGTTTCACCGCTTCGCTCTCGACTTCAACAGTCTGCTGGATGAAATGGAAGAGTGGCAGCTTCGTTTACAGGCCAAAAATGCGCAGCTTCTGCGTACCGCGCTACATGACCCATTAACCGGGCTGGCTAACCGCGCAGCGTTTCGTAGCGGTATCAATACGTTGATGAACAATTCCGATGCCCGAAAAACGTCGGCGTTACTATTTCTTGATGGCGATAATTTCAAATATATCAATGATACCTGGGGTCATGCGACGGGCGATCGTGTCTTGATTGAGGTAGCAAAACGGTTAGCTGAATTTGGCGGGCTGCGACATAAAGCATACCGCCTGGGCGGCGATGAATTCGCGATGGTGCTCTATGATGTACAGTCGGAATCTGAAGTGCAGCAGATATGCTCAGCACTGACACAAATCTTTAATCTCCCGTTTGATCTTCATAATGGCCATCAGACCACCATGACATTAAGCATTGGTTACGCGATGACCATTGAGCACGCCTCTGCGGAAAAATTACAAGAGCTTGCCGATCACAATATGTATCAGGCCAAACACCAGCGTGCCGAAAAGCTGGTGAGATAACAAGGATATATCGATATGATAAAGCACCTGGTAGCACCCCTGATTTTCACCTCACTAATACTGACTGGCTGCCAGTCCCCTCAGGGAAAGTTTACTCCTGAGCAAGTCGCCGCTATGCAATCTTATGGATTTACTGAATCCGCCGGCGACTGGTCGCTGGGCTTATCAGATGCCATTCTGTTCGCAAAAAATGACTACAAATTGCTCCCGGAAAGCCAGCAACAGATCCAAACCATGGCAGCCAAATTGGCCTCGACAGGGCTAACACATGCCCGTATGGATGGACACACCGATAACTATGGTGAAGACAGTTACAACGAAGGCTTATCATTGAAACGGGCGAATGTCGTGGCCGATGCATGGGCTATTGGTGGACAAATTCCACGCAGCAATCTCACCACACAGGGTTTAGGAAAAAAATATCCCATAGCCAGTAACAAGACCGCCCAGGGCCGCGCCGAGAACCGCCGCGTCGCAGTGGTGATTACAACCCCTTAAAACACGAGCAAACAGATAAAAAAGGGCCAGCCAATTGGCCAGCCCTTCTTAACAGGATGTCGCTTAAGCGAAACCTTAGTTAAGACGCTCCTATTAACACCCCATAACAAACAAGCACTTATCATATAAAACAACTAGTTAAAGTAATTTTTAATGCAATGAATTGCAGTGTTATGCAACCTCTGCCGCCACATTGTCGCCAACATACAGCGATAATGGATTGAGGGTGACAGCTTGTTCAAGGTGGTCAGGAGCAAAGTGTGCATACTTCATTGTTTCTCGAATATTGGCATGCCCGAGAATTTTCTGCAGCACCAGTATATTCCCGCCGTTCATCATAAAATGCGCACCAAAAGTATGACGCAAAACGTGCGTCTTCTGCCCTTCCGTCAATTCAATATTCGTTAGTTTGAGCATCTTTTTAAACTCCTGATAGCAGGGTTTAAACATTCTGCCTTGACGTTCGGACAACTCGTCGTACAGCCATTTAGGGATAGGAACTGTGCGATTCTTCTTACCTTTGGTTTTGGTGAACGTCAGTTTATATGGAGAAAGTTGCGGGCGGGTCAATCTCTCCGCTTCCCCCCATCGAGCGCCGGTTGCAAGGCACACCTTAACAATCATGGTGAGGTCTTCTTTGCCGTATTGCTCGCAGGCTCGAAACAGCTCAGGGAGTTGAGACAAAGTCAGCCATGACATTTCTTTCTCAGCTTCTTTGAATACTCGGATCCCATCAAGTGGATTGGGTAGGCTCCACTCCCCTAACCGGCGGAGCTCATTAAACACTGCTTCTAGGTATTGTTGTTCGCGATTGACGGTTATAGGTTTGGCGATCCATTTCGAGGGGTCTTTATGATAACCATTGTCTATTTCACCACGTAATCGACGGTCACGATAATGAGCCCAGTCTTTCGCGGTAAGGCGAGATGCAATCGGGTCGCCAAGTCCATTACATACGATTTGAAGCTTTGCAAACCTCGACTTACTGGCGACTAACGCTTGACCGTGCAAATTGTGCCAAAGCTGAATAATCTCGCTTAAGCGTCGGCGGTCTTCTTTCTTGCCGAGCCACGGCTTATCTTCACTCTCGCTTTTGGTAAATGCTTCGAATGCCTCGGCCTCACCTTTGGTATTGAATTGCCGACGTATACGCCGCCCTTCTCGACCATTTGGATAGAGCTCGCATAACCATTTGCCATTTTTTTGCTTACTTACAGTCATAATGTCACCGAAGCAACTCTAATTATTCGCAAAGTGCTGTTGCGGCATCCATTACAGGATCCAAAGGAATTTTTACACCTGCATATTCTGGACTGTCTTTCCAAACAGCATCAATATTGCTCCCCTCAAGCTTTCCAGACTTTACTCCATCAATAGCAAAACCATTTAATGGGTATCGGTCATCAGTTGCTTTGTCGTACACAAAGGCATACTTACCGTTGACGCAAGACACCGTAGCTTTTTCAAAAGTTAACGGCCAATCATCACCAAACTTAGCGCCGTCTAAATCCTGTGTTTTTTCAGAGGCTAAGGAGCCAAAAGAAAAGGTAAGAAGCATAGCTAAAAAAAGTTTACGTTTCATAATTTCCCTTATACGTGTTTTTCCAATGTGAAAACTACAACCCCGGCAGGCGTAATGTCGGTAATGTTGCATTCAAACTCAGCAGACTTATTTGACAACCTGACTTTTCCACCAGGTAAACGAATTACATCAAAAACATCAAGAGCGCCGTCGATATCAATTAACCAGCGGCCATTACTTATATTCGAAGCAGAACAGTCGACAAGCCAAGAGGCGGCCACACCGTCAACAAAAATCAATTCCCCTGAGTTAGAAGGAATCATTGAGGGGTCAGGCTGCCACGTTCCTGCGTCCTTAAGCTCACCAGATTCGAGGCGAGATTTTTTAATAGAAAAACCAGATGTGACACCTTCCCTGTTAGCTCGCATTTGCCCCTTGCCTGTTGCTAACCATTCCAGTGACGTATCGGTATCAAGAGCGCATGTAACAACAACATCACCGGGGAAAAAATCTCGCCTTACCCATGTGCTAATTGTGCCAGAGGAAATACCGAGCAAATCACCAAGCTCCTTTTGCATGGTAAAGCCGTACGCATCAAGAATCCTACGCAAAACGGTTTTACCACCATTCGTCATAATCTCGTCATAAAGCTCTTTGCCTTTTAACTTGCAACCGGCACGCTCGCAATTTGCATTTACAAGCTCTCCATTTACAAGCCAATTGATATCAGCTCCCGTGTCAAGACAACACCTAACTATGACGTTGCCAGGTATTGCATCACGCTGAACCCAGCCGCTAACGCTGTGTTTAGCGATACCTAGCAGGTCAGCCAAATCCTTTTGCATCTTGACGCCATAGGCTGACATTAAGCGTTCCAATACGCCGTTCGTTGCACTAACACGCCACTGAACATCAAGTTCAGAACTCATAAAAACCCCTATAGATAATTTTATGGGTGTTTACAGAAAACTTTTTACGATCTATAGTGGCGCTCATCGACCAAAATGCACACCACTGCACTACATTTCAAACAACAGGAGATAATGCGATATGTCAGATGCAAAATCAATCCCGCTGCATGACGCACAAAACTTACAAAATCAAACTGTATTGCTAGACGCTGGTCAGTTCAACGCGCTTGTAACCATGATGCAGCTATCCATGCAAAACATGATTCGTACAGCGATGTTAGACACCATGTCAGTAAAAGACTTCGCTGCCGCCCGTGGCGTTAGCGAGCGTCTGGTCTGGCAATGGATTGATGAGGGCGTCCTTCTCAAAGCTCCCACCAAAGATATTACCAGCAAAGAAAAAGCCGCTAAGCGTAGCCGCACCCTTATCAACGTCAAAGCATGGCGTGACAAACTGACCCAGCAAGCTATCGATTGCCGTTATATCAACTAACAGTCATCGCTTAACTGAACTTGATTTTGCAAGTTAAAGGGAGTTACAGCATGTTAGATTTTCGTGTTTCGTCACATGCGCACTTTGACGAGGCCTGCAGAAAATTCGCAGCTACTCATAACGTGAAAGAACTAGCGAATAAAGCCGGAATCAAGCCGCATACGCTTTACAACAAACTCAACCCAGAACAGCCGCACCAGTTAACGCCGCGTGAAATCTGGACACTGACAGACCTGACCGAAGACTCGACCCTCGTCGATGGTTTTCTGGCGCAGATCCATTGCCTGCCATGCGTACCAGTCAACGAGCTGGCAAAAGAGAAATTGCAATCCTACGTCATGCACGCAATGAGTGAACTTGGCGAACTGGCAAGCGGTGCAGTTTCCGGCGACCGCCTCACGCCAGCCAAAAAACAAAACATGATTGCTAGCGTAAATGCGGGGATTCGCATGTTGTCATTATCGGCAATGGCGCTGCATGCACGCCTGCAGACTAATCCCGCTATGTCGAGCGTAGTCGATACTATGAGCGGTATTGGCGCATCGTTTGGTCTGATTTGAGGTGCGTATGCTGAAAAGTGAACCGTCATTCGCGTCTCTGCTCGTTAAGCAAAGCCCCGGCATGCATTACGGCCACGGCTGGATCGCAGGTAAGGACGGCAAGCGCTGGCACCCGTGCCGCTCACAGGCTGATTTACTGGCTGACCTGTCCACCAAAAAACAGGGGAAATCATGGCTATCGAAGCTGTTTCCGCAAATGTTCCGCTAAAGGCGGGCGAGCGTCTGGCTGGCCTCAATCACATAGCTGAATTGCGCGCGAGATATTGGGGCGATAGCTGGAAAGAGGTTGAGCGTTTTGTCGATGATATGCGCGATAAACGCGATCCACAATTTGAAGAAAATACTCGGGCGCTGGCCGCTATTTTCTTTCTGGCAAAAATACCGGCGGCTCGTCATGAGCTCGAATTAAGTGAGCTGACCACTGACGAGAAAAAAGCATTGATTACAGCGATGAATCATTTTCGTGCAGTGGTGAGCTTATTTCCAAAACGGCTAACCATGCCGAATTAATCAAAACAGAAATTTAATGGCGTAAACCCGCCGGGCTTCTTATTGCCCGAAATCAGGAGAGTTAATCATGCGTAATACCGAAATCCGTAGTTTTAACACTGATAGTGATGCGCTGGCCGTATTGCTGACCGATGCAAAAAAAGAAGAGCGTAAAGACCGCGCGCTCGCTGTTTCCATCCGCCTTGAGGCGCTGGCTATCCATATCACCAAAGAAGGTATGAGCGGCACCCAAGCTGCCGAACTGCTGCGCCGTGAAGCAACCCGCTTTGAGAACGAATCACAGGAGCTGCACTAATGGCCGACGCAATGGATTTAGCACAACAGCGTGAGCAGGAAGACCGCGAGCGCCATATCAACACCGCACGCACCCGCATAGCTGCGCCCTCTCGTTTCCTCTGCGAAGAATGCGACGCACCAATCCCGGAAGCTCGCCGCATTGCGATACCGGGCGTGGCCTTTTGCGTGACCTGTCAGCAAATAGCAGAGCTCAAATCTAAACATTACAGGGGAGTTTAAATGAGTATTCGTATCGAAGTTGGCGACAAATGGGTTATTACCAGCGACCAATATCAATTCATCCTGAATGAAAAGAAAATCGCTCAATCAGGGAAGAAAGCTGGCGAGGAATGGCTCGACACCATCGGCTATTACCCGAAGATTAACCAGCTTATTTCCGGTCTGGCACATCACTACATCCATAACTCGGAGCTTCAAACTCTGAATGACATTGCCTCAGAAATTGAGAGGTTGGGGATGTTATGTGAGTCAGCCTTTCATACTGGTATTGCGAAATAACATATGGTTAAGGGCGTGGCAGACGTTACTCATTACCACGGAACACCTGTATGGGGTGACGCCGGTAACGTTCACCGTATTGCGGTCACCGGTGCTGGCGCATTTGTATCGTATGCACGTCCTGACCAATTAGCTGCATCAATTAAATACGCCCTCTCTGTTGCTATTGATAATGGAGCTTTTTCAGCGTGGAAGCGTGGCCTTGTTATTGACTGGCAGCAATTCTATCAATGGCTGATTCCTTATTATCATCATCCCAAGCTGTCATTTTTTGTTATCCCTGATGTGGTTGAAGGTGGCGAAGCTGACAATGACGCACTTATCGCCAAATTACCACGCTGTTTCAAAGACAAAGCTGCACCAGTCTGGCATTTGCATGAATCATTGCACCGTCTGGTTGAGCTTTGCCGGGAGTGGCCACGTGTGTGCTTTGGGTCGTCAGGTGAGTACGCAACTATCAGAACCCAGCTCTGGCATCGCAGGATGTCAGAAGCGTTTGAAACCATTTACTGCAAACATAGTTTCTCAACGCAGGTGCACGGGCTCCGCATGCTCGATGGTAGGGTTTTGGGTAACTATCCTTTGGCGACTGCCGATAGCACAAACCTTGCCTGTAATGTGCCGAAATTCGAAGTCAAATACCCGGAGCTCACAAAAGCAATTCGCGAAGCCGATTATGCGAAAAACCTTTCTGAAGATGAACTTAAAGCCGTCATTCTCAAACGCCGTTGCGCCATTCTGAAAAATACTATTGAGGCCGTATCCCCTCCATCGATTGAAAACTGGCTATCAAAAGGGTTGGCTCCGCTTCAACTGGAGTTGGCTATCGCATGACGAAATATACGTTTGCATACCCGTGGAATGCTCCACGGTCGGCAATAGCCAGCCCATATCTTACTTATGACCAACAGCATCGCCGCGACCGTATGTTTGCGGCTTTGCTACATGCGAGAAAAGTGCTTTCTTTCCAGCCCGAGTGCGTGCGTTTTGACGTTTATCGCACCGCTGCTGTGCTGGAGCAAAATCAGGGCAGTCAACGAGCCAATGCCTTTTTAATCAGCTTCTGCAAAAAGGCATTGCCACGTCTTGAACTGGTCGCAAAAAAATACGAGTGCGCGGGTATCAACAGCAATGTATCAACCGCTGTTTTTGGTGGCCATTTTGATACCCAGCTTATGCAATATCTGGCGTCACGCATGGTTAATATGGTTGCCAGATATAACCGCCTCCCTGATATGTCGCGCGCCGATATTGACTTGCTGGCTGCTGATATCGCTAATTTCATTCGTGCTGAACTGGCTGACATTGATGACGCCGGATTTAGCGAGCTTAAAACGCTGTACACCTGGTATATGCGCGCAGGTATTATCTCCCTGCAATTCAATGTTACCCCGCCACATTGGGAGCGGGTGACAAAGAAATATGTCGGCGAGGATGAAATTGCCCCGGCTATCACCCGCATGTTTAACGAGGTGTGGTGGCGTGGTCGTCTGCGTCGCATTGCGGCTGCATGGCGCGAACACCTGCACATTGCCGCTGGCAACGTCAGCAAGAAAAGACATGCCTACGCGAGTAAAAACTGCGTGACCGACTGGCGCGAGCAGAAGCGCCGCACGCGTGAATTTCTCAAGGGGCTGGATCTCGAAGACGAAGACGGCAACCGCATCAGCCTGATTGAAAAATACGATGGCTCGGTCGCTAACCCTGCGATACGTCGCTGCGAGCTGATGACCCGCATCCGTGGGTTTGAAAATATCTGCAATGAGCTCGGTTATGTCGGTGAGTTTTATACCCTGACCGCGCCGTCAAAATATCACGCCACAACTAAGGCGGGTTACCGTAACACCAAATGGAAAGGAGCCAGCCCGTCGGACACGCAGAGTTATCTCACCGGCCTTTGGGCGCGCATTCGTGCCAAGTTACATCGGGAAGAAATCCGCATTTTCGGCATCCGTGTTGCCGAGCCTCATCACGACGGAACGCCTCACTGGCACATGCTTATGTTCATGTTGCCGGAAGACGTCGAGCGCGTGCGCCTCATCATCCGTGATTATGCGTGGGAGGAAGACCGCCACGAACTGAGAAGCGATAAAGCCCAAAAAGCGCGCTTTCATGCCGAGGCCATTGACCCGGAAAAAGGCAGCGCTACCGGATATGTTGCTAAATACATTTCGAAAAATATCGACGGCTATGCTCTTGATGGTGAAACCGATGACGAAAGCGGTGAGCTGCTGAAAGAGACAGCCCCCGCTGTATCAGCATGGGCGGCGCGCTGGCACATCCGTCAATTCCAGTTTATCGGCGGTGCGCCGGTGACGGTCTACCGTGAATTGCGTCGTCTCGCCGATACCGAGACCGCGCACGGTCTGAGCGTTGAATTTGCCGCCGTCCATGATGCCGCTGACGCCGGTGACTGGGCTGGTTACGTTAATGCGCAGGGTGGCCCGTTTGTCCGTCGCGATGATTTGCAGGTGCGCACGCTGTATGAACCGCGCGCCGAGTTTAACCAGTATGGTGAGGAAACCGTCTGCATCCGTGGCGTGTACGATTCTGCTGTCGGTGCTGGTACCCCGATTTTAACCCGGCTAACGCAGTGGAAAATTGTGCCGAAGCGTGCCGTTGATTTGGCCGTTGACGTTAAGGGCGCTCCTGCGCCCTCTCGGAGTTCTGTCAATAACTGTACGGGAAGCGAAAGCGATCCACCGGAACTCGATTTATCAAAACCCCTGAGTCGACGTGAAAGACGAGAGCTGACCAACCGACTTAGGAAGCAAAAGCCAGCAATACGGCGAAAATTCATCCACGGAACGGATGAGCAAAACGCAGCTATAGCTAAAACTATCGACGAGATACAACTGACAACCGGCATTACAATCGGCCGTGGCGAAGCCCTGCACCTGATGGCAGGTGGTAAAAGTTGTTTTGATGGCAAATGGCTACGCGGAACGGCCAAAGGAGAAATATTCTTAGCAGCACCATCGCATCAGGCTAAGGCTAGAAAAATCCTTAATCGTGTTGCTGCGATGGCTGAAGCAGCAAAAACCAATATCTGAGTAATTCACATCCATATCATGAACATACAGCAATCACCCTGTTCATTTTTTTCTTCCCATCTTTTACCAATACGTGATACTGTATAAATATACAGTACACCCTATGGGAGGGATTTCATGGTTGGCGAACATTTCAGCCGAACGCAGCAAAAGTGGGCTTGTGTGCAATTTATCGCCGAGGTATCTCTGATTGCAAACTGCAAGCCATCAGACTTAAAGCTCGCGCTCACTCTCATTGCAGACCTAGCAAACAGCGAAAATAACGAAACCGAAGATGATATTTTTTATAAGGCTGATTAGATTATGAGAATCAATATCACGTTGGATAAAGAGCAAAAAATTAGTCAGACAACGTTGGATGCACTTGAGGCTGAGCTGTACCGCAATCTTCAACCTATTTACCCAAAGACTGCTATCCGCATTCGTAAGGGCTCAGCTAATGGCGTTGAGCTAAGCGGTTTGAAACTGGACGAAGATAAAAAACGAGTGATGGAAATCATGCAGCAGGTATGGGAGGACGATAGCTGGCTGCATTAACAAACGCCGTCGGTGCTGAATCTTGCTTTCAGTGCTGACGGGGTTGAACCACTGGCTCCGCGAGACGTTAGTTCTACCTTTCAAACTTTCTCGATGTTTTATTGGTTACACACCGGTGAATAATGGGACGTTACCTTAGAGGATTTTATAGTGGCGCTTTGACAGCACTGAATAAAATTCATTGAGGGCGATAATATGCATCGACTACCGGGCGAAATTCCGCAGCACAAAACTAAAAGCATAAAACTGATGGCTATCGTTCATCGCTTGCAGACGATAATGGTCAATGAGAATCTGACGCCAGCAGAATTGGTCGGGTGTGCAGAAGTAGTCAGAGATAACTACGGCAAGCTGGACGATATCAGCAGACCGACACATTACTCACCGCCACCACGTCGACCATAGATAACGCCGCCGGAGCTGAAACTCGCTTTCAGGTCTGGCGGGGTTGAACAACGAGCTACGCGAGGCGTTAGCTGGTCATAGCGTCGCAAATACTTTAGCCGTCTGCTGGTTAAATAATTCGAGGTTTTTGGACATGCAAAATCCCCTTTCATCGAAAAAAGACCCGTTTGCCGATTGGGCAAAGAATCTGACTTTAATGGCTTTAAATAACGACCTGAGCTCTCGCGAGGTGGAAAGCTACACCGCAAAAATGGTCGGGCAGGCCAGTAAAAATGAGCTTTCAGTCGTTATCAAACACCTATTAAATCACATCAGAATGCACAAATAAGAGGAGCTATATAATATGTTATCTCTCGTTTATGAAAATCCGTGGACGACGGTTTTTCTGCTGATTGTTGCCAGTTGTTGTCTCAACAGTATTATTGGCGCATTGCGCAACAAGTGACCTCAATAAATCTGATTCAAATCGGCACCAAAAATGCCGGTTTTTTTATGCCATTTTTCCGCGAATTTCCCGTTTTTTAGCTATGCATGCAACAGGTGCATGGTTTTGCATGCGTCAGGCTTGCCCGTTCAGGCCGTACGCCACCAGAGCTGGCGCGGAACCAGAGTGGTCATGCAACTGCATTAAAACCGCCCCATAAAGCGGGCAGGCGTGGCGGGGAAAGCATTGCGCGCCAGAGGTGGTGCGTAATGATAAAAATTATCGTCTGAGCGCCTCGTAATGGCGCTTTCGTGGTTGCTGTCGATTCGTTGGTGGTCACGTGTATTCGTGCGCGTGTGGTGCGTCTGAGGCGTGATGGTGGAGGGGTGTGAAAAAGCCGCCATGCTGGCGGCTTGTGGGGGGATTATTCCGGGTTGTCGAGGGTGTACTCTTTGAACCTGATGACCTCCATGCCGAGCCAGTCGTTTACCTCCCTGAACCTGTCCTGTAGCGGCGACAGCTCGTTGCGCACAAATACTTTTGCCACCTTCTCAACGTCACCGAGTGAGCCGATATTCTCGGGCTTGCCGCCCATAAGCTGGAACGGCACGCGGTGCGCGTCCATCAGGTCGGCGGCACTGGCTTTCTTGATATTGAAAAAGTCATCCTTTGTGGCGACCTCGCTCAGTGGCACTATTTTGATGCCGTCTGGTTTTCCTCCGGGGGCGTAGAAAAACAGGTTCTTAAAGTTGCCGAGCCCTTTCGAGTTGCGCATCGCCTCGCGCAGCGATTCGACGTCGGTCGCGCTCTGCGCCGGGTCGGTCACATACATGATGTAACCCGCGTGCGCGCCGTTCTGGTAATACTTGCGACGAAACAGCGTCGCGGATTCATTCAGCCACGCAGAATTAAGCGCGCTGAGATATTCCGGCAGGCCGTAAATTTCCTGATTAATGTCAGGCTCCAGCAGGTGAAACACGGTGTCAGGCGCGAATTCATGCGGCAGAGTGAAGTTTTCCACAAACCAGAAAATCGAATCATCAACCCCACGACGGGTATATTTGGCTGGTGAGGTCAGTAGCTTGATTAACTGGCCGGTGACGCTGTGGCGCTGCTCAAGAAAGGCGTTGCCGAATACCAGATAGTCGAGCGCGAAACGGCTGAAATCCTGACGAGATAACAACGGGTGCGGAATGTAGGTGCTCGCGAGCACGTTGCGTTTAACGTAAATCGGTGAGCTGTGATGCACGGCAGAGCGCAGGCTCTTTGCCAGCCCGGAGAAGCTGACCGGCGGCTCGTACCATTTGCCGTTACTGATGCACTCGACATAATCCAGAATATCGCGCTTATCGAGCACCGGCACCGGCTCGCCGAAGGTGAACGCCTCCATTTTCTGCGGGGCGCTGGCCGTCATGGCGACTGCGTTGCGTGGCTTGCGCTTGCTCATGCTGCCACCTCACCCGCTGCAACAGCGAAAGACCAGTCGCAGCCAAACAGCAGACGATAATCATCGTCGCTGTATTCGCGTTTAATTTCCTCAGGCGCAAAGAGATTGCACCCGTGCTGGCATGCTGCATCCAGAGTGACCGACTGACGCCAGACACCATCTGTGCAAAATACGCTGTCGCCGGTATTTATTAGCGGTGACGGTCGGCGCTTGCGGGTTGTGCCGTTCCATACCCTGAATGCTGCGTAGCTGTCTGATGGTGTGGTGAACATCGTCAGATTGTGGCGTTTATGGCTGGCGATAGCCGCCGCGACTTTTGCCGCTCTTAGCGGGTTATTGAACCATCCGAACTCATCAAGGTAGACATTACCCGCCAGCGCGGCGCAGTGGGATTCCTCGCCGACAAAGCTGATAACCGCACCGTCGTCGAGCTGCAGGCTGTGGCCGTTGTTCGTCAGGCGGACGCCGACGCGCGCAGAAAGGTTATTCATGTACATCAGCGCCACGCGCGCATGCTCAATGGTGTGAGCAAACCAGACCTGATTATTGCCTGTTGTCAGCGCATCGAGCAGCGCCTCACGGCTAAAGAGCTGCGTTGCGCCAATCTGGCGCGATTTGGTGATGCTGCGGTCGATATTGAGTTTCCCGACACGCAACCATGTTGCCTGATAGTCAAAGCTGTCATTGTGCAGAATATCGGCCATTGCCTGAATCTGGCTTTGTGAGAAAACGTTATTTTTCATTAATTAAACTCCAGAATAGATTTAGGCTGCATGCCGCTACCGGCAGAAAGCGGTTCGTTTAACAGGGCGTGCATGGTCGCCCATGCGATATCGGCGTGACTGGCTTCCTCGGTGCGGCTGGCCTCGTAGGTGGCGCTGCGCCCGCTGCTGGTCATGGTTTTGCGAATCGACATAAACGACTGCGTGACGTCGGTTGCCCCGGCGTCGTACTCCAGACAGCCACGGCGAATGGTGTCTTTCGCCTTGAGTACCATCGCGGTTTTCATCTCAGGTGTGTAACGGATGCCGCGTGCTGCCGGGTAGAATGAGCGCACCAACTGGAACACGCCGAGGCCGAGGCCGGTTGCGTCAATGCCGATGTATTCGACGTTGTATTTCTCGGTCAGTTTGCGGATGCCCTCTGCCTGCGCGGCAAAGTCCATGCCCTTCCACTGGTGGCGCTCCAGCATGCGGAACTTGCCACCCGAGACCACCGGCGGCGCGAGCACGACGCACCCGGCACTGTCGCCAGTGTGCGACGGGTCGTAGCCAATCCAGACCGGGCGAGAGCCGAAAGGATGGTCGGCGAACGGGGCAAAATCCTCCCATTCTTCCATCACATCGACCATGCAGCGCTGCAGCTCCTCGAACGGGAATACCGATGCCTTATCGTCGACAAACTCGCACATAAACAGGTTTTTAAAATCATCATCACTGTTTTCGCGTTTGAGCTGGTCGAGGTCGAACAGGGTGCAGCCCCCGGCAAGGGCGTCCTCAATGGTGACAATCTGCCGCCACTGGCCATCGTCGCAGAGCTGACCACCGGCGAGCGCGCGGTGACTGATGTCGATTTCGATGCGGTCAGCGGCACTGGCGCGCCCCTTGTTGAACAGCTCACCCGACCAGAAGGGGTAAGCCCCGTGCGCCAGTGTTGAGGGGGTCGAAAAGTAGGTTGAGCGCAGGTGCTTCTGCGATGCCATGCCCGAGGCGACTTTGCGCAGTTTCTGAAAGTTCGGGATCCAGAATATTTCATCGACATACAGGTCGCCGTTATGGCTCTGCGCGGTGTTGGAATTGGTACCGAGAAAAATCAGTTTTGCGCCGTTGTTGCCGATGACAATTGGGTCGCCGGTCAGGTCGACGTCGACCAGTCGCGCAAACTGGATGATGTATTCGCGGAACACGTAAGCCTGCGTTTTACTGGCTGACAGAAATATCTGGTTATGGCCGGTTTTGAGCGCGCGCAGCAGCGCCTCGCGGGAGAAATAGAACGTCGCGCCAATCTGGCGTGATTTGAGAATGTCGCGAATACGGTGTTCCAGCCCTGCGCGGTACCACTGCAACTGATACTCGAAAGACTGGTCGAAAAATAATTCCTCCAGTTTCTCGATAGCCTCGTCGCTGAAAAAATTCTTTTTCGGCTTTTTGCGCTCCCCTTTGTTGCGGTTGGCGACGTTGGGGTTAAGGTCGGCCTCGTTGCCGGTCTGGCTGTAGCGGTTGACGCGCGCCAGCCGCTCAATCTGCCGCCCGAGCAGGTCAATCTCTTTGAAATCGCCGCCTGTCTTTTGCGGCTTGGCGATGAGCTGAATCAGCCTGGCCTCAAGGCTGCTTTCAACGCGGGAAATCGGCGCGATGCCGTCCCAGCAGTCGCGCTGCTTCCAGCTCTGCACGGTCGGGCGCTTGACCTGCAGCATTTCGGCAATCTGTGGCACGGAAAAGCCCTGCCAGTAAAGCAGCGATGCCTGTCGTCGCGGGTCATGCAACAAGGTTGTATCGGTGGAAATGGTCATTGATGCCTCGCCGTAGTGGATTCAGGGCAAGGCTACTTAATGGCCGTCAGTGATTCGCTAAGGTGCTGTTGTGTGGGCGATTGTCCAGCCGTCGTTAGTGGTCTGGCGTGCCCTGAGTCTGGAAACTGGCGTTGACCAGTAACCCTAACCTCAGGACTCCTGACAATGGCAAAAAAAGTCTCAAAATTCTTTCGCATCGGCGTCGAGGGTGATACCTGCGACGGGCGCATTATCAGCGCCAGTGATATTCAGGAAATGGCCGAAACCTATGACCCGCGCGTCTACGGTTGCCGTATCAACCTTGAACACCTGCGCGGCCTGCTGCCTGATGGCATATTCAAGCGTTATGGCGATGTGGTCGAGCTGAAAGCCGAGAAAATTGACGACGATTCTGCGCTTAACGGCAAATGGGCGTTGTTCGCTAAAATCACCCCGACCGATGACCTTATTGCGATGAATAAAGCCGCGCAGAAGGTCTACACCTCAATGGAAATTCAGCCGAATTTTGCCAATACCGGCAAATGCTATCTCGTTGGTCTGGCTGTGACCGATGACCCGGCAAGCCTCGGCACCGAATACCTCGAATTCTGTCGCAATGCAAAACACAATCCGCTTAACCGATTTAAGGCTAACCCTGAAAACCTGATTTCAGCGGCAACGCTTGCAGAGCTTGAGTTTGAAGACCAGCCGGAAACGGTATTTACCGCCCTGACTGACAAGGTGAAAGCCATTTTCAGCCGTAAGCAGGTCAGCGACGATGCGCGCCTGAATGATGTGCATGAAGCGGTGACCACCGTCAGCAAACATGTGCAGACCAACCTGACCAAACAGGACGAGCGCCTTTCTGCTATGGAAACCGCGTTTGCCACCTTGAGTAAGGAGCTGACCGGCAAGGTTGAAGAAACCAGCCAGGCATTTTCCGCCCTGAAAACCACCCTCGATAAAACCGAAAGTTTCAGCCAGCCGCGACGCACGAAAGCCAGCGGCGGTGGCGGCGATGAGCTGCTGACCGACTGCTGATAAACCGCAGACCCGAAACCGGGCGGCAACCCCGCCCGATGCAGTGACTAACCGATAAATTCAAACAGGAAATACTATGCGCCCGGAAACCCGTTTTAAGTTCAATGCCTATCTGAGCCAGCTCGCCAAACTGAACGGCATCAGCGTTGATGACGTCAGTAAAAAATTCGCCGTCGAGCCGTCCGTCACGCAGACGCTGATGAACAAAGTGCAGGCGTCATCCGCGTTTTTGCAGACGATTAACCTTCTGCCGGTCGCAGAAATGAAGGGTGAAAAAATTGGCGTCGGTGTGACCGGTACTATCGCCAGCACGACCGACACCTCGGGCGATGATGAGCGTAAGACCGCAGATTTCACCGCGCTTGAGTCTAACAAGTACGAGTGCGACCAGATTAACTTTGACTTCCATCTGAAATATAAAACCCTCGACCTGTGGGCGCGTTACCAGGACTTCCAGCGCCGTATTCGTGACGCCATTGTCCAGCGTCAGGCACTGGATTTCATCATGGCTGGTTTTAACGGTACTACCCGCGCCGCCACCTCTGACCGCACCAAAAATCCGATGCTGCAGGATGTGGCCGTCGGCTGGCTGCAGAAATACCGCAATGAAGCCCCGACGCGCGTGATGAGCAACATCACCGACGCTGACGGTAAGGTCGTTTCAGCAGTGATTCGCGTCGGTCGAAACGGCGACTATGAGAACCTCGACGCGCTGGTGATGGATGCGACCAACAACCTGATTGACGAGGTTTATCAGGATGACCCGAAACTCGTTGCCATCGTTGGCCGTAAACTGCTGGCCGACAAATATTTCCCGCTGGTGAACAAACCTCAGGAAAACAGCGAGGCGCTCGCGGCAGATATCATCATCAGCCAGAAGCGAATCGGCAACCTGCCTGCTGTGCGTGTGCCGTACTTCCCGGCGAATGCCGTGTTAGTGACCACGCTGGAAAACCTCTCTATCTATTTTATGGATGAGAGCCACCGCCGCAGCATTGATGAAAACCCGAAAAAAGACCGTGTGGAAAACTACGAGTCGATGAATATCGACTATGTGGTCGAGGCGTATGCCGCCGGGTGCCTGCTGGAAAACATCACCCTAGGCGATTTCACCGCACCTGCAGCACCGGAAAGCGGAGCCTAAACCATGACGAGTCCCGCACAGCGTCACATGATGCGGGTCTCGGCCTCTCAAGCCGCGCAGCGGGAGCAAGCCCCGCTGCGCCATGCAACCGCCTATGAGCAGATGCTGGTTAAGCTGGCCGATGACCGCCGCACGTTAAAAAACATCCGTTCAAACGAACGTAAAGCCGAGAAAAAGCGCGAGCTGCTGCCGTTCTATGCGCCGTGGGTCGCCGGTGTGCTGGCTGATGGCCGTGGTGCGCAGGATGACATTGTCATGACCGTCATGCTGTGGCGTCTCGATGCCGGTGATATCGCTGGCGCGCTGGAAATTGCCCCCTACGCGCTGAAATACGGCCTCACCTCTGACCATCGCCGCACAACACCTTACATGCTGGTTGAGGAAGTGGCGCTTGCCTCGCAGCGTCTGCGCGATGCCGGTGAGTCTGTCGACCTTTCCTGGCTGCAGACCACTATCGACCTGACCGACGGCGCTGACGTTCCCGATATGGTGCGCGCCCGTCTGCATAAGGTGACTGGCCTGACCCTGCGTGATGCCGGTATGAATGCAGAGGCGCTGGCGCAGTTTCAGCGCGCGATGCAGCTCGACCGCAATGCCGGTGTGCGCAAGGAGATTGAGCGACTGGAACGGGCATTGAAGCCAAAGCCAGAGGCCGCACCCCGTAAAACGACTAAACCGCGCACGCGCAAACCTGCCACCAGACCGGCAGCAAAGCGCGGGCGTCCACCAAAGGCGGCAAAACCGCCGGTTAACTGAACGCTCCACGAGCCGGGCGGCACGCCGGTCAAAGCAGGCAAAGACCTGACGGCGACCGGCGTCCACCGCCCAACCTGATGAGGTTGTCATGACGACAGTGATACTGAACCAGCCCGATGAACCGCAGGACGTACCGGGCGTGGTGATTCCCGCACCGGAGACGGGCGGTGCAGTGATTAAAAACACGTTCTTTTTCCCTGATGTGGATCCGAAGCGCGTGCGCGAACTGATGCGCCTTGAGCAGACGGTTTCCGATGCGCGCCTGCGCAATGCCATCAAGACCGGCATGGCAGAGACCAATGCGGAGCTTTACGACTACCGGCTGCGCCAGACTGCCGCCGGGTTTAAGCAACTGGCCGACGTGCCTGCCGAGGAAATCGACGGCGAGAATGTGCGCGTTTTCCACTACCTCAGCGCCGTGACGGCGATGGCGACCGCCACCCTGTATGAGCGTTATCGCGGCGTTGAGGCCACCGGCAAGGGTGACAAAAAAGCCGACAGTGTGGAAACCACCATTGATGACCTGTGGCGGGATATGCGCTGGTCAGTTGCGCGTCTGCAGGACAAGCCGCGCTGCATTGTGGGTCAGCTCTGATGAAAGTCAGGGCAATGCAGGGCGACACCCTCGATGCGATTTGCGCCCGGTATTACGGGCGCACTGAGGGCGTGGTCGAGACGGTGCTGCAGGCTAATCCGGGTCTGTCTGAGCAGGGTGTCATTCTGCCGCATGGTACCGAGATTGACCTGCCCGATGTGCCGTCTTCACCAGTAACTAACACTATCAATCTTTGGGAGTAAACCATGACAGAAGGGGAAAAAGGCGTCCTGTCACTGTTTGTGATTGGCGTGATGATTGTTGTCGGGAAAGTGCTGGCAGGTGGTGAGCCCATCACCCCGCGCCTGTTTGTCGGACGCATGCTGCTCGGCGGTTTCGTTTCAATGGTCGCCGGTGTTGTTCTGGTGCAGTTTCCTGATATGTCACTGCCTGCCGTGTGCGGGATTGGATCCATGCTCGGCATTGCCGGTTATCAGGTGGTGGAAATCGCCATACAGCGCCGCTTTAAGTCACAGAAAGGGGAAGACGATGCCGGTCATTAATACTCACCAGAATATCGCCGCCTTTCTGGACATGCTGGCGTATTCCGAAGGAACGGCGAACCATCCGCTGACGAAAAACCGTGGCTATGACGTCATTGTCACCGGCCTTGATGGTAAGCCAGAGATTTTCACCGATTACAGCGACCACCCTTTCGCACATGGCCGACCACCGAAAGTGTTTAATCGCCGTGGCGAGAAATCCACGGCATCGGGGCGTTATCAGCAGCTTTATCTGTTCTGGCCGCACTATAAAAAACAGCTCTCATTGCCTGATTTCAGTCCACTGTCGCAGGACAAGCTCGCGATCCAGTTAATCCGGGAACGCGGTGCTATTGACGATATCCGGGCGGGGCGTATTGAGCGTGCTGTTTCCCGTTGCCGCAATATCTGGGCGTCATTACCGGGTGCCGGTTACGGCCAGCGCGAGCACAGTCTCGAAAAGCTGGTCACTGTCTGGCGCACGGCTGGCGGGGTGGTGGCATGAAAGTCCTGATAACGCTGCTTGTGCTGGCCGTGCTCGGGTTGCTGTGGTTGCGCCATGAGAACGGCAATTTATACCGCTCTTTTGAGGCGGCAAACCGTGTCGCGAGCGAGCAAAAGACGACGATTGGCATGCTGAAAAATCAGCTCAGTGTTGCCGGTCAGCTCGCCCGACGTAATGAATCCGCGCAGGTGGCACTGCGCGAGCAGCTCGCAAAGGCAAGTGCAGAAGCCAGCCGCCGTGAGCAGACGATAACGAGGTTACTTAATGAAAATGAAGCCTTTCGCCGCTGGTATAACGCTGCTCTGCCTGATGTTGTGCGTCGGTTGCACACCCGCCCCGCCTGCGCCAGCGCCGGTGATTGTGGTCAACGGATGCCCGAGGGTGAGCCTTTGCCCGATGCCGGGAAGTGACCCGAAAACCAATGGCGACCTGAGCGCAGATATCCGCCGCCTTGAGGGCGCGCTGACCGCCTGCGCGCTGCAGGTCAAAACCGTCAAACACTGTCAGGATGAACTCGATGCAGAAGCAAAAAAGCCTGCGCAAAGCGCTGATTAACGCCGTGCCGCAGCTCCGAAACAACCCCGATATGCTGCGTCTGTTTGCCGACAACGGCCATACCGATTCCCGACTGGCGAGCTCGCTGTCGTTTGAAAAGGTGTACGTGCTTAACGTGGTGGTGACCGACTTCACCGGCGACCTCGATTTGATATTCGTGCCGGTGCAGGCGTGGCTGCGTGAACATCAGCCGGACATTATGACCACCGACGACGGGCGGGAAAAAGGATTCACCTGGATTATTGATATCAATAACGACGATTCGCTCGATATCAGTATCAGCCTGAGGCTCACCGAGCGCACTCTCGTCAAAGAGGTCGGCGGCGCGCTGCACGTCAGCTATGCCCCAGAGCCGCCGCTGCCTGAACCGGTGACGCGCCCGGTCGAGCTGTACGTTAACGGCGAACTGGTGAGTAAGTGGGATGAGTGAGTTAACCGCACTGCAAGAACGCCTTGCCGGTCTGATAGCCAGCCTGTCACCAGCGGCACGTCGGCAAATGGCGGCTGAGATTGCGAAAAAGCTGCGCGCCAGTCAGCAACAGCGTATTAAGCGGCAGCAGGCACCCGACGGCACCCCGTATGCCGCGCGAAAGCGCCAGCCGGTGCGGAGCAAGAAAGGCCGCATTAAGCGCGAAATGTTCACCAGACTGCGCACCAGTCGCTTTATGAAAGCCAAAGGCAGCGACAGTGCGGCGGTGGTGGAATTTACCGGCAAAGTGCAGCGCATGGCGCAGGTGCATCAGTATGGCCTCAAAGACCGGCCAAACCGCAACAGCCGCGATGTGCAGTACGAGGCGCGCCCGTTGCTCGGTTTCACTCGCGACGATGAGCAGATGATTGAAGACGTCATTCTCAGTCACCTCGGCAAATAAATATTGTGTGAGCCATCACCGGAGCCGCGCGAATTGGCGCGGCTCCAGACCAGAGGCATTCTTGCACTATGAATACGTTATCCACTTTACAGGAGCTCGCGCGCGCAATTCGCAACCTCATCCGCTCAGGTGTGGTGACTGAGGTCGATATTGTGCAGGGGCTGTGCCGTGTACAAAGCGGCGGGATCCAGACTACATGGCTGAACTGGCTGACTACCCGCGCCGGTCGTTCGCGTACATGGTGGGCTCCCTCGGTCGGTGAGCAGGTACTGCTGCTGGCGATTGGTGGCGAGCTTGATACCGCTTTCGTTTTGCCGGGGATTTTCTCAGACGATAACCCCGCCCCGTCTGCCTCGGCGGATGCGTGGCATGTGGTGTTCCCTGATGGCGCGGTTATGGAGTATGAGCCGGAAACCGGTGCGCTGACGGTCAGCGGCATCAAGACTGCCGATGTGACGGCATCGGAGTCCATCACCGCCACCGTACCGGTAGTGCTGGTTAAAGCGGCAGAGCGTATCACCCTCGACACCCCGGAGGTGGTCTGCACCAACAAACTGACGACGGCGACGCTTGAGGTGCAGAAAGGCGGCACCATGCGGGGAAACATCGAACATACCGGCGGCACGTTGAAATCAAACGGTGTGCAGGTTGATGACCACGGTCACGGTGGCGTGCAACGGGGCGGGAGCTGGACGGAGGGCACCAGATGACGGCGCGCTATATGGGGATGAACCGCAATACCGGCCTCGCTATCCGTGACAGTGAGCATATCAGCCAGAGCATGCGCGACATTCTGCTGACGCCGGTCGGCTCGCGGGTAATGCGTCGTGAATATGGCTCACTCCTGTCGGCGCTGATTGATATGCCGCAAACCCCGGCGCTAAGGCTGCAAATCATGGTGGCGTGCTATTCGGCGATCCAGAAGTGGGAACCGCGCATCAGGCTTACCTCTATCAGCTTTGAGACCGGCGACGCTGGCGAGATGTATGTCGATATTACCGGGATGCGTACCGATACCGGTGCGTCAGTTTCAACCACTATTTCACTGAGTTAAATCACTATGGCAACTGTTGACCTGAGTCAGTTACCCGTTCCCGACGTGGTTGAGGAACTGGACTATGAAACCATCCTTGCGGAACGCATTGCGACGCTGATTTCGCTCTATCCCGAAGACCAGCAGGAGGCCATTGCCCGGACGCTGGCACTCGAATCGGAGCCGATTGTTAAGCTGCTGCAGGAAAACGCCTACCGTGAAGTTATCTGGCGTCAGCGGGTGAACGAAGCCGCGCAGGCGGTGACGCTGGCCTATTCCGCCGGTAACGACCTCGACGTCGTGGCCGGGAACAACAATACCGAGCGCCTGACCATCACCCCGGCGGATGACACCACCATCCCGCCGACGCCTGCCGTTATGGAATCCGATACCGACCTGCGACTGCGCACGCAACAGGCATTTGAGGGCCTGAGCGTGGCGGGGCCGGTCGGCGCATATGAGTATCACGGTCGCAGCGCCGACGGGCGGGTCGCTGACGTTTCGGTCGCAAGTCCGTCGCCAGCCTGCGTGACGATTACAGTGTTATCCCGGGAGGGGGACGGCACCGCCAGCCCTGAATTACTGGCGATTGTTGATAAGGCGCTGAATGCCGAAGATGTGCGCCCGGTGGCCGACCGGGTGACCGTCCAGTCAGCCGAGATTGTGCCGTACCAGATTGACGCAACGCTCTACGTTTACCCCGGCCCCGAATCTGAGCCCATCAGGCAGGCATCAGAGCAGAAGCTGCAGAGCTACATCAGTGCGCAGCACCGCCTCGGGCGTGATATCCGGCTGTCAGCCATTTACGCGGCGCTGCATGTTGAGGGGGTGCAGCGTGTCGAGCTGGCATCACCGAAGGCCGACATTGTGCTGAGTAAGTCGCAGGCGTCGAACTGCACCGAGTACCAGATAACTATCGGGGGCTCGGATGAGTGACCGGCTGTTACCCGTTGGCTCGTCACCGCTGGAGGTTGCCGCCGCTGCCGCGCTCTCTGAGATTCAGCGCGTGCCGGTACCGCTGCGCACCCTGTGGAACTGGCGCACCTGTCCGGTAAACCTGCTGCCGTATCTGGCGTGGGCGCTGTCGGTCGACAGGTGGGATGAGAAGTGGCCGGAGGCGACAAAGCGCAGCGTCTGCGCATCCTCGTTTTTCGTCCATCAGCACAAAGGCACCATCAGCGCATTGCGCCGGGTGGTCGAGCCGCTCGGCTTTCTGATTGAGGTGCGCGAGTGGTGGCAGCTCGACGAGGAGCCAGGCACATTCCGCCTTGTTGTCGGCGTGCTCGACAGTGGCATCACTGACGAAATGTATCAGGAGCTTGAGCGCCTGATTGAAGACGCCAAACCGGCAAGCCGTCACCTGACCGGGATGGCTATCAGTCTGAGTACCACCGGCGAGCTGTATGTCGGCGCGGGATGTTACGACGGCGACGCGCTGACCGTTTACCCCTACACCCCCGAGGAAATTGTCGTCGGCGGTGAATATTACCCGGCCTCGGCCATCCATTTGATTGATAACCTGAGAGTGAACGCATGACCGCAAAATATTTTGCCATTCTGACCAATCAGGGCGCGGCGCGGCTGGCGAACGCGGCGGCACTCGGTACTAAGCTGAACCTGACGCAGATGGCGGTCGGTGACGCGAATGGTACGTTGCCGACCCCTGACCCGGCGCAGACGAAGCTCATCAGCCAGAAGCGTATCGCGCCGCTGAACCTGCTGACCGTTGACCCGACCAATACCAGCCAGATTATCGCGGAACAGATTATTCCCGAGAATGAGGGCGGTTTCTGGATCCGCGAGATTGGTCTCTATGACGACGACGGCATTCTGATTGCTGTGGCGAACTGCCCGGAGACCTACAAACCGCAACTGCAGGAGGGTAGCGGTCGCACGCAGACCATTCGCATGATTCTGATTGTATCAAGCTCGTCGGCCATCACGCTGAAAATCGACCCGTCAGTCGTGCTGGCAACACGTCAGTATGTTGATGACAGGGTTATCGAAGTTAAAAACTATGTCGACAGTAAAATCGCAGCGCATGAACAGTCACGAAATCATCCTGATGCCACGACGGCTGATAAGGGATTTGTGCAGCTCAATAGCAGCGTGGCAAGTGACAGCGAGACACAAGCGGCAACTCCCAAAGCGGTGAAAATCGCTATGGATAACGGAAATGCTCGCCTCGCGAAAGAACGAAACGGGGCGGACATACCCAATGTGCCTTTGTTTTTGCAAAACATTGGAATACCTCAGGCTCTGGATGCACGACAGCCAGTAAACGATGTGCTGACAGCACTGGCGAGGCTGGATAATACGGCGGGAAATAGCGCTGATAACATCCCTTATTTTACCGGGCGTAACCAGATGGGTAGTGCGCGACTGACTGCGTTTATCAGGGCAATGCTGGGGAAAAATGATGCAGATGAGGTGCTTTCATATCTGGGAATTACCAATGCTTTGGATGGAAAACAATCACAGAATGAAGTGCTGACGGCGCTTGCTCGACTCGTTAATACTCCGGGAAACAGCGCGAATAATATTCCATATTTTTCTGACGAAAACGTTTTTTTAACCACGGCTCTTACAGCGTTTATGAGGGGAATGCTGGGTAAGCAGGATGCATCTTCTGTCAATTCTTATCTTGGTCTGAAGTCAGCAGCGTCACGCGAGGTAGGCACTGGTGCAAACCAGATACCCGATATGAACAGTTTTACGTTTTCGAATGCGACTCAGGGATTTATGAAATATCCGGGAGGTTTTATTGAGCAATGGTTTGTTGCCACGATACCTCAGGCGCCATCATCAACAGTTAACGGCACTATTGACATAATTTTTCCGACGCCGTTCCCCACAAAATCCTATGGTGTGCATGTGAATTATGCCGGGAATACCGCTACGCGGGATGGAGGCCCGTTTGTTTCGGGCGTGGTGGTTGACAGGTTTGCGTGCCGACTGGCATCAACTTATTCAAACTCTGGCCTTGATGTCTTTGTTCGAGCTGTGGGGTATTAAAATGAATTTCTTATGGTCTGCCAGTAATAACTCGTTTTTTCCAGAGCCTATGGCCAAAGACTACGAGTCTGTGGGGTGGGATTTGAGTGATGCTATTCCTGTTGATGCAGAAGTTTATGCCGAGTTTACAAAATATAACCCGACAAAGGTGCGCATTGCAGGCAACGACGGGATGCCAGCCTGGAAAGATTTACCACCACCAACCCAGGCCGAGCAGGTGGCCAGTGCCGAAGCGGAAAGGCAGAATAGTATTGAATCTGCGAATGGGTATATGAACAGCAAGCAATGGCCGGGTAAGGCTGCATTAGGCCGATTGAAAGGCGAGGAGTTAAATCAATATAACTTGTGGCTTGATTATCTTGATGCACTAAGTGCGGTCGACACTTCCACGGCACCGGATATCGAGTGGCCGGTTAAACCGGAGTGATGAGAGGCGGGCTGATGCCCGTCTTTTTTTATGATTTGTTTATGTGCCATCCGCTACCCATCGTCGACAAATAGCCCCTCACCAGACCAGCCAGGACAATAACACTCGCCCACTAACCACGGAGTTAACCGGATGAGTGATTTTCACCACGGCGTGCAGGTGCTTGAAATTAACGACGGCACCCGCGTCATTTCCACGGTTTCGACCGCTATCATCGGCATGGTCTGCACGGCCAGTGATGCGGATGCGAAGCTATTTCCCCTCAATGAGCCGGTGCTGATTACCAATGTGCAGAGCGCCATTGCGAAAGCCGGTAAAAAAGGCACGCTGTCGACCTCCCTGCAGGCCATCGCCGACCAGGCTAAACCTGTCACTATCGTTGTGCGCGTTGCCGAAGGTACCGGAGACGACGCAGAAGCGCAGACCGTTACCAACATCATCGGTGGCACTGATGAGAACGGCAAATACACCGGTATTAAAGCGCTGTTGACTGCCGAAGCGGTTACCGGCGTTAAGCCGCGTATTCTCGGCGTGCCGGGTCTCGATACGCAGGAGGTGGCGGTCGCACTTGCGTCAGCCGCTATCAAACTACGCGCATTTTGTTATGTCAGTGCGTGGGGCTGTAAAACCATTTCCGAGGCGATGACCTATCGCGAAAATTTCAGCCAGCGCGAACTGATGGTCATCTGGCCTGACTTCCTCGCATGGGATACAACCGCAAACGCCACTGCCACGGCATACGCCACCGCCCGCGCACTCGGTCTGCGTGCATACATCGACCAGACTATCGGCTGGCACAAAACGCTGTCTAACGTTGGCGTACAGGGCGTCACTGGCATCAGTGCCTCGGTCTTTTGGGATTTGCAGGCATCCGGCACCGATGCTGACCTGCTCAACGAGGCCGGGGTCACAACGCTGGTGCGCAAGGATGGTTTCCGCTTTTGGGGTAACCGCACCTGCTCTGATGACCCGCTTTTTCTGTTTGAGAACTACACCCGCACCGCGCAGGTGCTCGCCGACACAATGGCTGAGGCGCACATGTGGGCGGTCGATAAGCCCATCACCGCATCGCTCATCCGTGACATTGTCGACGGCATTAACGCCAAATTCCGCGAGCTGAAATCTAACGGCTATATCGTGGATGGTGAATGCTGGTTCGATGAGGAATCGAACGACAAGGAAACCCTCAAGGCCGGGAAACTGTATATCGACTACGACTATACACCGGTTCCCCCACTGGAAAGCCTGACCCTGCGCCAGCGCATCACCGATAAATATCTGGTGAATCTGGCCGAATCGGTCAACAGCTAAGGAGCCTGAAACAACATGGCACTACCCCGCAAACTTAAATATCTGAACATGTTCAATGACGGCCTTAGCTATATGGGCGTTGTTGAATCCGTGACGCTGCCGAAGCTGACCCGCAAGCTCGAAAACTATCGCGGCGGCGGCATGAATGGCGCGGCGGCGATTGACCTTGGTCTCGACGATGATGCGCTCACCGTCGAATGGTCTGTCGGTGGCCTGCCTGATGTGGCGCTGTGGGCGCAGTATGCCGCGCCGGGTGCTGATGCCGTGCCGCTGCGTTTTGCTGGTTCTTACCAGCGTGACGACACTGGCGAAATCGTTGCTGTCGAGGTGGTTATGCGTGGCCGTCATAAAGAAATCGACGGCGGCGAGAATAAGCAGGGTGAAAACACCTCGACCAAACTGTCGACCGTTTGCACCTATTACCGCCTCACGATTGATGGTAGCGACATTATCGAAATCGACACCGTCAACATGGTCGAGAAGGTGAACGGCGTCGACCGTCTGGAACAGCACCGCCGCGCAATCGGGCTGCTGTAATTCCCTGACCGGTCAGCACCGCTGGCCGGTTATTACTCCCATTCAAAGCAGAGAAAAAACATCATGGCAAAAGCTCCACGCAAAACCCCTGAATTTGTTGATACGGCTGGCAATGAAATTGACACCGTAAACCCGAACGTCGTGACCCTCGACAAGCCGATTAAGCGCGCCGGTCAGACGATTGAAAAGGTCACCCTGATTGAACCGAACGCAGGTACCCTGCGTGGCGTCAGTCTGGCGGCGGTGGCGCAGTCCGAGGTCGATGCGCTGATTAAGGTGCTGCCCCGCATGACCTATCCGGCACTCACCACGCAGGAACTCACCGCGATGAACCTGCCAGATATGCTGTCGCTGGCCGCTAAGGTGATTGGTTTTTTGTCACCGGCTTCGGCGGAATAGATTTCCCGCCCGACCTGTCGACCGATGACCTGATGGCGGATATCGCAGTGATATTCCACTGGCCGCCATCAGAGCTCTATTCCCTGAGCCTGTGCGAGCTCATCACATGGCGCGAAAAGGCGCTGCAGCGTAGCGGAAACCACAATGAGTAATAACCTGAGGCTTGAAGTATTGCTGAAAGCGGTCGACCAGGCGACCCGACCGCTTAAATCTATCCAGACCGCGAGTAAAACCCTGTCGGGTGATATTCGCACCACACAAAAAGGGCTGCGTGACCTGAATGGTCAGGCGGCGAAAATCGACGGCTTTCGTAAGACAAGCGCGCAACTGGCCGTAACCGGTCAGGCGCTTGAAAAAGCGAAACGTGAAGCCGAGGAGCTTGCCACCCAATTTAAAAATTCCGAACGGCCAACGCGTGCGCAGGCGCAGGTGCTTGAATCGGCAAAACGTGCGGCTGATGGTCTGCAGGTCAAATACAACAGCCTCACCGAGTCGGTAAAACGCCAGCAACGCGAGTTGGGTGCGGCGGGAATTAATACCCGCAACCTTGCTAATGACGAGCGAGGATTAAAAAACCGCATCAGTGAAACGACAGCACAACTCAACCGGCAGCGCGAGGCGCTGGCGAAGGTCAGCGCACAGCAGGCACACTTAAACCGCGTGAAAGAACGATATAAATCAGGTAAGGAGCTTGCCGGTAACATGGCCGCAGCAGGCGCTGCCGGGGTAGGTATTGCGACAGCGGGAACGATGGCCGGGGTTAAATTGCTGATGCCCGGTTATGACTTTGCGCAGAAAAATTCCGAGCTGCAGGCTGTGCTCGGGGTCGATAAGCAGTCGCCAGAAATGCAGGCATTACGCAAGCAGGCGCGCCAGCTCGGCGACAATACCGCCGCTTCTGCAGATGATGCAGCCAGTGCGCAAATTATCATTGCAAAAGGTGGCGGTGATGCGGCAGCTATAGCGGCCATGACACCTGTGACTCTCAACCTGTCACTTGCGAACAGAAAAACAATGGAGGAAAACGCGCAACTGTTGATGGGGACAAAAGCCGCCTTTCAGCTTTCTAATGACGCGGCTGCGCATATCGGTGATGTTCTTTCAACCACGATGAACAAAACCACCGCTGATTTTCAGGGACTAAGTGACTCATTAAGTTACCTTGCCCCTGTTGCGAAAAATGCTGGAGTGAGTCTTGAACAAGCGGCGGCGATTACCGGCACACTTCATGATAATAACATCAGGGGGTCAATGGCTGGGACGGGCGGTGCTGCTGTTATAACGAGACTACAGGCACCCACAGGCAAAGCATACGATGCTCTCAAGGAGTTGGGAGTTAAAACCTCGGACAGCAAAGGCAATACGCGCCCATTATTTACCATCCTGAAAGAAATGCAGGCCAGTTTTAAGCGCAATAATCTTGGTACCTCACAAAAGGCCGAGTACGTGAAAACGATATTCGGCGAGGAGGCTATGAAGTCTGCAAGTGTCCTTATGGCGGCAGCAGCAAGCGGAAAACTCGATAAGCTAACTGCCACGATAAAGGATTCAGACGGTAAAACAGAGGAGCTGGTCAAGGTTATGCAGGATAACCTCAGCGGCGACTTTAAAGAGTTTCAATCCGCTTATGAGGCCGTCGGCACCGACCTCTACGACCAGCAAGATAGCTCATTGCGTCAGCTAACTCAGACAGCAACGCGGTATGTGCTAAAGCTTGATGACTGGATCAAAGACAACAAGGAGTTAGCGGAAACTATCGGCATCATCGCCGGTGGTGCACTGGCTCTGATTGGTGTCATCGGCGGTATTGGCCTCGTTGCGTGGCCGGTTGTTATGGGGATTAACGCCATTATCGCTGCTGCTGGCGTGCTGGGTACGGTCTTTACTGTCACCGGAGGTGCCATTGTGACCGCACTCGGCGCGATTACCTGGCCGATTGTCGCAGTGGGGGCGGCGATTGTGGCCGGGGCGCTACTCATCCGTAAATATTGGGAGCCCATCAGCGCATTTTTCTCGGGAGTGATTGAGGGCATCATGAGCGCCTTTGCCCCTGTCGGGGAAATGTTCGCTCCACTGGCTCCCATTTTTGATGGTCTCGGCGAGAAACTGCGCGGCGTCTGGCAGTGGTTCAAAGACCTGATAGCACCGGTCAAGGCCACGCAGGAAACGCTTGATAGCTGCAAAAATGTCGGCGTCATATTTGGTCAGGCGCTGGCCGATGCGTTGATGTTGCCTCTGAATATTTTCAATAAGCTGCGTGGTGGCCTCGATGTAATTCTCGAAAAACTAGGCCTAGTTAAAAAAGAATCGAGCAGCATTGATAAGGAAACAGCGAAAGTGCCGCCGGTTGGTCAGGGTGGAGGATATATTCCGACGACCAGCTCGCTTGGTGGGTATCGGGCTTATCAGCCCGTCACGGCTCCCGCTGGTCGTACCTACATTGACCAAAGCAGCCCAACCTATCAAATCACCCTGCCGGGTGGTGGCGCTCCGGGCGGTCAGTTGGGTAATCAGTTGCAGGATGCGTTAGAAAAGTATGAGCGCGACAAGCGAGCCAAAGCCCGCGCCAGCATGATGCACGATTGAGGAGACACAGATTATGATGCTTGCACTAGGAATGTTTGTGTTTGAACGCCGCACCCTGCCTTATCAGTCGATGCAACACTCAAAGGATTACCGCTGGGCGTCTAATGACCGGGTCGGTAAACCTCCTGCGTATCAGTTTCTCGGTGAGGGGGAAACCTCTATCCAGCTTGCCGGTACGCTTTATCCTGCCATTACCGGAGGTCGTATATCACTGAGGGCAGTTGAACTGATGGCCGACGAGGGCAGAGCGTGGCCGCTGATTGAGGGTACCGGCAATATCCTCGGGATGTATATCGTCGATAAAGTCTCGACTACACACACTGAATTTTTCAGTGATGGCGCGGCCAGAAAGATTGATTTCACACTTTCGCTGAAACGGGTTGACGAATCACTGGCGGCGATGTTTGGCGACCTGAATAAGCAGGCCAGCGAGCTGCTTGACTCTGCCGGTAACCTGACCGATAAGCTGCAGGGTATGCTCGGAGGGCTGACCGCATGATGACGGGCATGACCATTGACGCCGGGGCAAGCCTTGCCCCGGCATTTATGCTGACGCTGAACAGCCAGGACATTACCAGCAATTTTAGTGACCGGTTGATTTCTCTCACGTTGACCGACAACCGGGGTTTTGAAGCTGACCAGCTCGACATTGAGCTCGACGATACTGACGGCAAAGTCGAGTTACCACTGCGCGGGGCAGTGCTGACGCTGTGGCTTGGCTGGCAAGGGTCGGCACTTCTGAATAAGGGCGATTTCACGGTTGATGAGATTGAGCACCGGGGCGCGCCTGATACGCTGACCATTCGTGCGCGTAGTGCAGATTTTCGCGGAACACTCAATTCACGGCGTGAGGAATCATGGCACGACACCACTCTCGGTGAACTGGTCAGTGCCATTGCAAAACGCAATAAACTGACGGCCAGCGTCGCGGATTCGCTGAAAAAAATCCCGGTACCGCATATCGACCAGTCGCAGGAATCCGACGCAGTATTTCTGACCAGACTGGCTGAGCGGAACGGGGCGGCGGTATCAGTGAAAGCGGGGAAACTGCTGTTTCTGAAAGCTGGTAGCGCAGTGACGGCCAGCGGCAAACCAGTCCCACAAATGACACTGACCCGCAGTGATGGTGACCGCCATCAGTTTGCTATTGCCGACCGCGGGGCTTATACCGGCGTAACGGCAAAATGGCTACACACCAAAGACCCTAAACCGCAAAAGCAGAAGGTCACGCTGAAACGTAAACCAAAAGAGAAGCACCTGCGCGCACTGGAACACCCGAAAGCAAAGCCAGTCAGCAAAAAGACAAAGGCTAAAAAAGAGCAGGAAGCGCGCGAGGGTGAGTATATGGCCGGTGAGGCTGATAACGTGCTGGCGCTGACGACGGTTTACGCTTCAAAGGCTCAGGCGATGCGAGCAGCTCAGGCTAAGTGGGATAAGTTGCAGCGCGGTGTTGCGGAGTTTTCAATTACGCTGGCGCTTGGTAGGGCTGATTTGTTCCCTGAAACACCGGTGCGCGTGTCGGGCTTTAAGCGCGTCATAGACGAGCAGTCTTGGTTAATCAGTAAGGTAACTCACAATCTGAATAATAATGGATTCACGACGGGCTTAGAGCTTGAGGTTAAGCTCTCCGATGTGGAGTACAGCTCAGAGGAAAGTGAGAACTGAAAAAGCAAATCAAAACTTGCAAATGCAACCTTAGGGTTTATTATTCCCTCAGATACGCCAGCAGGGGGAATAATTATGATGCACTGCCCGTTATGCCAAAACGCCGCACATGCTCGCACTAGCCGGTACCTTAGCACCGAAACAAAAGAACGTTATCACCAGTGCCAGAACATAAATTGCGGATGTACATTTATCACTTTTGAGACGCTATCAAGATTCATTGTGAAACCGGGTACTGTTGATCCTGCTCCGCCCCACCCCATCAGGAACCAACAACAGCAACTTTGGCTTTAAACCTGCTTCGGCAGGTTTTTTTATATCTGTCGCCATCGCGCCAATCTCTGCCGCCAATTTGCCGCCACCGCCAATAAAAAAGGGGTCGGCAATTCGCCAACCCCTTGTTTTACAACACGCTTTGGATGTAGCGTGAATGCGTTATCAGTTAAGACGCTCTTTGATACGAGCAGCCTTACCAGTACGCTCACGCAGGTAGTACAGTTTAGCTTTACGAACAGCACCACGACGTTTGACAGAAATGCTGTCAACTACCGGAGAGTGAGTCTGGAAGACACGCTCAACGCCTTCGCCGTTGGAAATTTTACGAACAGTGAATGCAGAGTGCAGACCGCGGTTACGAATAGCGATAACCACGCCCTCGAATGCCTGCAGACGTTTTTTGGAACCTTCAACAACCCATACTTTCACTTCCACGGTATCACCCGGACGGAAGGAAGGTACGTCCTGCTTCATCTGCTCTTGTTCAAGTTGCTTAATAATGTTGCTCATAATTTAATCTCTTATCCTGGGTAAACTGATATCTCGGGGGCTTACGCCATCCCATCATGTTTATGTTGCTGTTGTGCGTGTTCCGTTTTGAACTCCGCCAGCAACCTTGCTTGCTCTTCAGTCAGAGCCAGGTTTTCCAGAAGTTCAGGTCTTCTAAGCCAGGTACGGCCCAGCGACTGTTTCAAACGCCAGCGACGTATCTCGGCATGGTTGCCCGACAGTAACACTGGCGGAACTTCCATCCCTTCTAACACCTCAGGCCGCGTATAGTGCGGGCAATCCAGCAATCCTTCAGCAAAGGAATCTTCCGTTGCTGAGGCTTCATGTCCCAGTACTCCCGGAATAAACCGGGAAACGGAGTCAATCAGCGTCATTGCTGGTAACTCACCACCACTGAGAACGTAATCGCCGATTGACCATTCTTCGTCAATTTCGGTTTGGATCACGCGCTCATCTATACCTTCGTAGCGACCGCACACCAGAATCAATTTTTGATTCGTTGCCAGTTCGCTGACGCCCGCTTGATCAAGCTTGCGTCCCTGTGGTGAAAGATAAATCACCTTTGCGCCTTCACCCGCCGCGGCTTTTGCTGCATGAATGGCGTCCCGCAAGGGTTGCACCATCATTAACATCCCCGGTCCGCCGCCGTAAGGACGATCGTCCACGGTACGGTGCCGGTCATGCGTGAAGTCGCGAGGACTCCAGCTCTGGATGCTCAGCAGGCCATTTTTAACTGCCCGGCCAGTTACCCCGTAATCGGTAATTGCGCGGAACATTTCAGGAAACAGGCTAATTATGCCAATCCACATAGCGCCGTCTTTTACCGTTTATCCGGTGGTTTAAAAACCAGGATCCCAATCTACTTCGATTGAACGAGTAGTGAGATCGACTTTCTTGATAACCTGCCCATCGAGGAACGGTACGAGACGTTCCTTGATACCAAACGCATCTTTCAGGTTTGCCTTAATGACGAGAACGTCATTAGATCCGGTTTCCATCATATCGACGACTTTACCGAGATCGTAGCCTTCAGTGGTTACTACCTGGCAGCCCATCAGGTCTTTCCAGTAGTAGTCACCCTCTTCAAGCTGAGGCAGCTGCGATGAATCCACGACAATTTCACAATTCGTCAGCAGGTTCGCCGCATCACGATCGTCAACGCCTTTCAGCTTGATGATCATGTCCTGATTGTGGTGCTTCCAGCTTTCCAGCTGGACTTGCTGCCACTGACCCGCCTTCTGGATAAACCAGGGCTGATAGTCAAAAATGCTTTCGGCGTCTTCGGTGGAAGAAAACACTCTGAGCCACCCACGAATACCGTAAGACGAACCCATTTTTCCCAAAACGATGGGATCAACAGGTGCTTGCGCGGTGAGTTGTTTGCTCATCATGACCACCGTGACAGATTAAGCTGCTTTGTTTACTTCTTTGATCAGCGCAGCAACGCGATCAGAAATAGTTGCGCCCTGGCCAACCCAGTGAGCGATGCGATCCAGATCCAGGCGAGTGCCTTCTTCTTTTTCGCTAGCGATTGGGTTGAAGAAACCAACGCGCTCGATGAAGCGACCGTTGCGTGCATTACGGCTGTCAGCGACAACAACCTGGTAGAACGGACGCTTTTTAGCGCCGTGACGTGCTAAACGAATAGTTACCATAACATCCTCTTGTGTGAATAAAACAACCGGACCCCATCGAGGAACGGAGTCCGGTGTCATATTAAAAGCCCGAAAATTTTACTCATTTTTGCGGAAATTGCAATCAACAGTTGCTAACTCTGCTGTAAAAGGCCGTCGGCGGTGCAGCCAGTTTGGCACCGGAGTGCGCGCAGTCACCGGAGCGTACACGCAGTACGTGAGGATGACGAGCACACCCCGGTGCCAAAATGGCAAACAAGCCAGGCCGATTAGCGACCAGGAAATCCCGGCGGCATCATACCCTTCATGCTTCTCATCATCTTCGCCATTCCGCCCTTCTTCATTTTCTTCATCATGCGCTGCATGTCGTCGAACTGCTTCAGAAGGCGGTTAACGTCCTGTACCTGCATCCCGCAACCGGCGGCGATACGACGCTTACGTGAACCTTTGATGATTTCTGGCTTAGCGCGCTCTTTCATCGTCATTGAGTTGATGATGGCTTCCATACGCACCAGCACTTTATCGTCCATCTGCGACTTGACGTTATCCGGGATCTGCCCCATGCCCGGCAGTTTGCCCATCAAGCTGGCCATGCCGCCCATATTTTTCATCTGCCGCAGCTGCTCAAGGAAGTCGTTGAGATCGAAGCCGTCGCCTTTTTTCAGCTTGCTGGCTAATTTCTCTGCCTGCGCGCGGTCAACTTTGCTTTCGATATCTTCGATCAGCGACAGTACGTCGCCCATGCCGAGAATACGCGACGCGATGCGGTCCGGATGGAACGGCTCCAGCGCCTCAGTTTTCTCGCCAACACCGAGAAACTTGATCGGTTTGCCAGTGATGTGACGAATAGAGAGTGCCGCACCGCCGCGGGCATCGCCGTCCACTTTGGTCAACACTACGCCGGTAAGCGGTAACGCTTCATTAAATGCTTTTGCCGTATTGGCCGCATCCTGACCGGTCATGGCGTCAACCACAAACAGGGTTTCAACCGGATTAATCGACGCATGGACTTGTTTGATCTCATCCATCATCGCTTCGTCAACGTGCAGACGACCAGCGGTATCCACCAGCAGCACGTCGTAGAATTTCAGTTTGGCTTCTTTCAGCGCCGCGTTAACGATATCTACCGGCTTCTGACCAACATCAGAAGGGAAGAAATCAACGCCCACCTGCTCTGCCAGCGTCTCAAGCTGTTTGATTGCCGCCGGGCGATAAACGTCGGCGGAAACCACCAGCACTTTCTTCTTGTGCTTCTCGCGCAGGAACTTACCGAGTTTACCAACGCTGGTTGTTTTACCGGCACCTTGCAGGCCCGCCATCAGCACGACCGCTGGCGGTTGCGCAGCCAGGTTCAGGGTCTGGTTCTCTTCGCCCATCGCCGCAACCAGTTCGTTACGGACGATTTTGACGAACTCCTGCCCCGGCGTCAGGCTCTTATTAACTTCATGACCAACCGCTTTCTCTTTTACGCGATTGATAAACTCACGCACTACCGGCAGAGCGACGTCCGCCTCCAGCAGCGCCATGCGCACTTCGCGCAGCGTATCTTTTACGTTGTCTTCAGTGAGGCGTCCACGGCCACTGATATTGCGCAGCGTGCGCGACAAACGATCGGTTAAATTATCAAACATTGTCTCTCGCCTGGGGTGGAAACGGTTGGCCGCAATCGCGACACATCATCAGTATATTGCCGCAGTATAACATGAAGGCGTCTTTGTTGTTATGCAACGGTTGGAGCAGCGTTCACCTAACGCTATACTGCTTCTCTTTCTTATTGCTCAAACTGTCGACATTACTATGCCCGTTTTTGCTCTGCTCGCGCTTGTCGCCTACTCCGTCAGTCTTGCGCTGATTGTTCCCGGTCTGCTGCAAAAAAACGGCGGCTGGCGGCGCATGGCTATTATTTCTGCGGTCATCGCGCTGGTCTGCCACGCAATCGCTCTGGAAGCCCGCATCCTGCCCGACGGTGATAGCGGACAAAACCTCAGCCTGCTGAACGTTGGTTCATTGGTCAGTTTGATGATCTGTACGGTAATGACCATTGTGGCTTCTCGCAATCGTGGCTGGTTGCTGCTACCCATTGTCTATGCCTTTGCGCTTATCAACCTGGCGCTGGCGACCTTCATGCCCAATGAATACATCACTCATCTGGAAGCAACGCCTGGGATGCTGGTGCACATTGGCTTATCGCTCTTTTCCTATGCCACGCTGATTATCGCCGCCCTGTACGCGCTGCAACTGGCGTGGATTGATTACCAACTGAAGAACAAGAAGCTGGCGTTTAACCAGGAAATGCCGCCATTAATGAGTATCGAGCGTAAAATGTTCCACATCACGCAGATTGGCGTGGTGCTGCTAACGCTCACGCTTTGCACTGGCCTGTTCTACATGCACAACTTATTTAGCATGGAAAATATCGACAAGGCCGTGCTCTCTATCGTGGCGTGGTTTGTCTATATTGTGCTGCTGTGGGGACATTATCATGAAGGATGGCGTGGACGCCGCGTCGTCTGGTTTAACGTTGCGGGTGCAGTCATCCTGACACTGGCCTACTTCGGCAGCCGAATTGTCCAGCAGTTAATCAGCTAAACCCAGAAAAGGAGTTTCCCCTGGAACACATTTCTACTACTACGTTGATCATTATTCTGATCATCATGGTGGTCATTTCAGCCTATTTTTCCGGGTCCGAAACCGGAATGATGACCCTCAACCGCTATCGTCTGCGACATATGGCGAAACAGGGTAATCGCTCGGCCAAACGCGTCGAAAAATTGCTGCGTAAGCCAGACCGCCTGATTAGCCTGGTGTTAATCGGCAATAACCTGGTCAATATTCTTGCCTCCGCGCTCGGCACTATTGTTGGGATGCGTTTGTACGGCGATGCGGGCGTGGCAATTGCGACTGGTGTGCTGACTTTTGTCGTACTGGTTTTTGCTGAGGTATTGCCGAAAACCATTGCCGCGCTGTACCCGGAAAAAGTCGCTTATCCGAGTAGTTTTCTGCTGGCTCCGCTGCAAATTTTGATGATGCCGCTGGTCTGGTTGCTGAATGCTATCACCCGTATGCTGATGCGCATGATGGGTATCAAAACCGATATCGTGGTTAGCGGCTCTTTGAGCAAAGAAGAGTTGCGCACTATCGTGCACGAATCGCGCTCACAAATTTCCCGTCGCAATCAGGATATGCTGCTGTCGGTGCTCGATCTGGAAAAGATGACCGTTGATGACATCATGGTGCCGCGCAGTGAAATTATCGGTATTGATATCAACGATGACTGGAAATCGATTCTGCGCCAACTCTCCCACTCACCTCACGGGCGCATCGTGCTCTACCGTGATTCGCTGGACGACGCCATCAGTATGCTGCGAGTACGTGAAGCCTGGCGGTTGATGTCGGAGAAAAAAGAGTTCACCAAAGAAACCATGCTGCGCGCCGCGGACGAGATCTATTTTGTCCCGGAAGGTACGCCCCTCAGCACGCAGTTGGTGAAGTTTCAGCGCAACAAAAAGAAAGTCGGCCTGGTCGTCAACGAGTATGGAGACATTCAAGGGCTGGTGACGGTTGAAGATATTCTGGAAGAGATAGTTGGTGATTTCACCACGTCGATGTCGCCAACACTTGCCGAAGAAGTCACTCCGCAAAACGACGGTTCGGTGATTATTGATGGCACCGCCAACGTGCGGGAAATCAACAAAGCCTTTAACTGGCATCTACCGGAAGATGATGCACGAACGGTTAATGGCGTCATTCTGGAAGCGCTGGAAGAGATCCCTGTCGCAGGCACCCGCGTGCGTATTGGCGAGTACGATATTGATATTCTCGACGTACAGGACAATATGATTAAGCAGGTAAAAGTTTTTCCTGTGAAACCGCTGCGCGAGAGTGTGGCGGAGTAACGAAAACGGCCCTGCATTCGCATGCAGGGCCGTGATTTATTACGAAAGCAGAAATTAAGCTTTTGCTTTCGCTACAGTAACCATCGCCGCACGAATCGTACGACCGTTCAGCGTATAACCTTTCTGCATAATGCCCAGTACGTTACCTGGCGCAACGTCATCAGATTCCACCATTGCGATGGCCTGATGCACATTCGGGTCCAGCGGGACGTTAGTTTCGGCGATCACTTCAACGCCAAACTTACGCACAACATCCAGCATCGACTTCAGCGTCAGCTCAATGCCTTCAACCATCGCAGACATATCCGGGTTAGCTTTATCAGCCACTTCCAGCGCACGATCCAGGCTATCAATCACCGGCAGCAATTCGTTGATGAATTTCTCCAGCGCGAATTTGTGGGCTTTTTCAATATCCAGTTCAGTACGACGACGCAGGTTTTCCATTTCGGCTTTTACACGCAAAATGCCGTCACGTTCACGGGTCTGAGCTTCAGCCAGCTGAGCTTCGAGATTCGCAATTTTTTCATCGCGCGGATCCACCTGCTCAGCAGAAGCTTCTGGCTCAACTGCCTCAATCTCTTCGTGCTGATCCATGATAATTTCTTCCGGGGCTTGCCCCTCAGGCGTTTTCTGTTCTTTACTACTCATGAATTTCTCCGCGTTTTTTTCGCATTCATCTCGCTAACTTCGCTTATTATGGGGATCAGTTTCAGGGTTTCAAGGGAAGCACTCACATTGTCATCAATCTTCGCAACAAGGACCTCGGAAAAATGAATAATCATTTCAAGTGTATTGGCATTGTGGGACACCCACGGCACCCTACTGCACTGACAACACATGAAATGCTCTACCGCTGGCTGTGCACAAAAGGTTACGAGGTCATCGTTGAGCAACAAATCGCTCACGAACTGCAACTGAAGAATGTGAAAACTGGCACGCTCGCGGAGATTGGGCAACTGGCTGATCTCGCGGTAGTCGTTGGTGGCGACGGTAATATGCTGGGCGCGGCGCGCACGCTCGCCCGTTACGATATTAAAGTTATTGGAATCAACCGTGGCAACCTGGGTTTCCTGACTGACCTTGACCCCGATAACGCCCAGCAACAGTTAGCCGATGTGCTGGAAGGTCACTACATAAGCGAGAAACGTTTTTTGCTGGAAGCGCAAGTCTGTCAGCAAGATTGCCAAAAGCGCATCAGCACCGCGATAAATGAAGTGGTACTTCATCCAGGCAAAGTGGCGCATATGATAGAGTTCGAAGTGTATATCGACGAGATCTTTGCGTTTTCTCAGCGTTCTGATGGCCTGATTATTTCGACGCCAACAGGCTCCACCGCCTATTCCCTCTCTGCGGGCGGTCCTATTCTGACCCCCTCTCTGGATGCGATTACCCTGGTGCCCATGTTCCCGCATACGTTGTCAGCGCGACCGCTGGTGATAAACAGCAGCAGCACGATCCGTCTGCGTTTTTCGCATCGCCGTAACGACCTGGAAATCAGTTGCGACAGCCAGATAGCACTGCCGATTCAGGAAGGTGAAGATGTCCTGATTCGTCGCTGTGATTACCATCTGAATCTGATTCATCCGAAAGATTACAGTTATTTCAATACATTAAGCACCAAGCTCGGCTGGTCAAAAAAATTATTCTAATTTTACGCCAGCCTCTTTACTGTATATAAAACCAGTTTATACTGTACACAATAACAGTAATGGTTTTTCATACAGGAAAACAACTATGTTGGCACAACTGACCATCAGCAACTTTGCTATCGTTCGTGAGCTTGAGATTGATTTTCATAGCGGCATGACCGTAATAACTGGCGAGACCGGCGCGGGTAAATCTATTGCAATAGATGCCCTCGGCCTTTGTCTCGGTGGTCGCGCTGAAGCCGACATGGTGCGTACCGGCGCTGCTCGTGCCGACCTGTGCGCCCGTTTTTCTCTGAAAGATACGCCAGCGGCCCTGCGCTGGCTGGAAGAAAACCAGCTTGAAGACGGGCATGAATGTTTGCTTCGTCGCGTAATCAGCAGCGATGGTCGCTCACGAGGTTTTATCAACGGTACAGCGGTTCCTCTGTCACAACTGCGCGAACTGGGTCAGTTGCTGATTCAGATCCATGGTCAGCACGCTCATCAGTTACTCACCAAACCCGAGCACCAAAAATTCCTGCTTGATGGCTATGCCAATGAAACCTCTCTACTCCAGGAAATGACCGCACGTTATCAGTTGTGGCATCAAAGCTGCCGTGACCTCGCGCATCATCAACAGTTAAGTCAGGAACGCGCTGCCCGTGCGGAACTGCTGCAATACCAATTAAAAGAACTTAACGAATTTAATCCGCAGCCCGGAGAGTTTGAGCAAATCGACGAAGAGTACAAACGTCTGGCGAACAGCGGTCAATTGCTGACCACCAGCCAGAATGCATTGGCATTAATGGCCGACGGTGAAGACGCAAACCTGCAAAGTCAGCTTTACACGGCTAAACAACTGGTGAGCGAATTGATTGGCATGGACAGCAAACTGTCCGGCGTACTTGATATGCTGGAAGAAGCTACCATCCAGATTGCTGAAGCCAGCGACGAACTGCGCCACTACTGCGATCGTTTGGATCTCGATCCCAACCGGCTGTTTGAACTTGAACAACGCATCTCAAAACAGATTTCGCTGGCACGTAAACATCACGTCAGCCCTGAGGCATTGCCACAGTATTACCAGTCGCTACTGGAAGAACAGCAGCAACTGGACGATCAGGCCGACTCACAAGAAACGCTCGCGCTGGCGGTAACGAAACATCATCAGCAGGCACTGGAAACGGCGCGCGCGTTACACCAGCAACGCCAGCACTATGCAGAAGAACTTGCACAGCTGATCACCGACAGTATGCATGCACTCTCTATGCCGCATGGGCAGTTTACGATTGATGTTAAATTTGACGAGCATCACCTGGGCGCTGACGGCGCTGATCGTATTGAATTTCGGGTAACCACCAACCCAGGTCAGCCAATGCAGCCTATTGCCAAAGTCGCATCCGGTGGTGAATTGTCCCGCATCGCACTGGCAATTCAGGTCATCACGGCGCGTAAAATGGAAACCCCGGCACTGATTTTTGATGAAGTGGATGTAGGGATTAGCGGTCCAACAGCGGCAGTTGTCGGCAAACTGCTGCGTCAACTCGGCGAATCAACTCAAGTGATGTGTGTTACCCACCTGCCACAAGTCGCGGGATGTGGTCATCAACACTATTTTGTCAGCAAAGAAACCGATGGTGCGATGACAGAAACGCATATGCAATCCCTGGATAAAAAAGCGCGGTTACAAGAGCTGGCGCGCCTGCTTGGTGGCAGTGAAGTCACACGTAACACACTGGCGAATGCGAAAGAACTGCTTGCGGCGTAAACTTTTTTCCTGCTTCACGGTCAGAGTAAACAGCAAAACGCCGTAAGACCGGAAAGCAAAAGGTTTTAAAGTGATGAAAGGTCTATTATCATCGGCATATTACAGATGAGCCACGTACTGCTCGGGCCCGAAAAGGAATCAAATCACTATGCGCTGTAAAACGCTGACTGCTGCAGCAGCAGTACTATTGATGTTGACCGCAGGCTGTTCCACTCTGGAGCGAGTGGTTTACCGTCCTGACATCAACCAGGGGAACTATCTGACCGCTAACGACGTATCCAAAATACGTGTTGGCATGACGCAACAACAAGTTGCGTACGCATTGGGTACACCGCTGATGTCCGATCCATTTGGTACGAATACCTGGTTCTATGTCTTCCGCCAGCAACCAGGTCATGAAGGTGTAACGCAGCAAACGCTGACGCTGACCTTTAACAGTAGCGGAGTGTTGACCAACATTGATAACAAACCCGCGCTGAGTGGTAACTAATCATAAAGTTGCCCTCAAAGACGTTAAAAAAGGTGCTCAATGAGCACCTTTTTTCTGTCTGTTATTTATTCGCTGATTTTTCTGCTCGTTGCCTGCGCAGCTCTTTCGGATCGGCAATGAGAGGACGATAAATCTCCACCCGATCGCCATCATGCACGGTATCGCTGAGTTTTGCCGGACGGCTGTAAATGCCGACTTTGTTTTTAGTTAAATCGATATCGGTACGCAATTCCAGCAAGCCACTGGCGCGAATAGCTTCTTCAACCGTCGCGCCCTCCTGCAGCGTCACGCGCTGCAGGTACTGCTTCTCAGGTAGCGCATAAGCCACCTCAACGGCAATTTTACCTGGCACTGTAAACCTCTTTCGCACGAACCGTAAAAGCCTGGACCATATTAGCCGCCAGCTCTTTAAACACGCGACCAAAGGCGAGTTCAATCAACTTATTGGTAAACTCAAAGTCGAGATGAAACTCGATACGACACGCCTCCTGGCTCAGCGGCGTAAACTTCCATCCACCAATCAATTTCTTGAACGGCCCATCCACCAGATTCATAAGAATACTTTGGTTACTGGTCAACTGGTTGCGGGTAGTAAACGTTTTGCTGATCCCAGCCTTAGAGACATCTACCGCCGCAGTCATCTGCCCAGGAGTGGACTCCAGAATCCGACTTCCGGTACAACCCGGCAAAAACTGAGGATAAGACTGAACGTCATTCACTAACTGATACATTTGCTCCGCGCTGTAGGGTACCAGTGCGGTCCGGCTAATCTGAGGCATAACAATTTCCATCAACAAAAATCCAACAAATAATATCATTTATCCTGCTGTAAAAAAAACGCTATCCCGGCGCTGGGTAACATCGGGTTCATGCTAAGATAGAGCCTTGTCCCCCGCAGGATTGATATGGGGTGTTTTCGATTTCAGATTACCGATGATTCACGACGCTTATGACGAAGAAAAAAGCACATAAACCTGGTTCAGCGACCATCGCGCTTAACAAGCGCGCCCGTCACGAATACTTTATCGAAGAAGAGTTCGAAGCGGGACTTGCCCTGCAAGGCTGGGAAGTTAAATCCCTGCGCGCAGGAAAAGCCAATATCAGCGACAGCTACGTCCTTCTGCGTGACGGAGAAGCGTTCCTGTTTGGCGCAAACATCACACCAATGGCAGTGGCCTCCACGCATGTAGTGTGCGATCCTACCCGTACCCGCAAATTACTTCTCAACCAGCGCGAACTGGACTCATTGTACGGTCGCGTCAATCGAGAAGGCTATACCGTAGTGGCGCTCTCCCTGTACTGGAAAAATGCCTGGTGCAAAGTGAAAATCGGCGTCGCCAAAGGTAAGAAACAGCACGATAAACGTTCAGACATCAAAGAACGCGAATGGCAGGTGGATAAAGCGCGTATCATGAAAAACGCCCACCGTTAAACCTGCACTCCAATTATTGACCAGTTCCTCACCGCGCCTCCCTCTCCGGCGGCGCGAATGAACATCTTATTGGCTATCACATCCGACACAAATGTTGCCATCCCATTGCTTAATCGAATAAAAATCAGGCTACATGGGTGCTAAATCTTTAACGATAACGCCATTGAGGCTGGTCATGGCGCTCATAAATCTGGTATACTTACCATTACACATTGGGGCTGATTCTGGATTCGACGGGATTTGCGAAACCCAAGGTGCATGCCGAGGGGCGGTTGGCCTCGTAAAAAGCCGCAAAAAATAGTCGCAAACGACGAAAACTACGCTTTAGCAGCTTAATAACCTGCTTAGAGCCCTCTCTCCCTAGCCTCCGCTCTTAGGACGGGGATCAAGAGAGGTCAAACCCAAAAGAGATCGCGTGGAAGCCCTGCCTGGGGTTGAAGCGTTAAAACTTAATCAGGCTAGTTTGTTAGTGGCGTGTCCGTCCGCAGCTGGCAAGCGAATGTAAAGACTGACTAAGCATGTAGTACCGAGGACGTAGGAATTTCGGACGCGGGTTCAACTCCCGCCAGCTCCACCAAACATTCATTCATGATGCATCATGAACCTTAAAAAAGCCTGTAACTTCAACGAGTTGCAGGCTTTTTTGTTGCATGTGTGGTCATGATCTCTGTATGAATCTTGACCTTTTGGCACCATGTTTAGCACCACGGTATCGTGGGGCTAAAAAAGCGTGGTGCTAAAACATGCCTAAGCAACTGAAACCCTTAACAAATGTGGAGATCGCTGGCGCGAAGCCCCGTAGCACGGATTATGAGCTACGGGACGGTGAAGGCCTGTACTTGCTGGTTAAGACTTCAGGGAGGAAGGCCTGGCATTTCGAGTATTATCATCCCGTCACCAAAAAGCGCACCAAAACCAGCCTTGGCCCTTACCCGGTCGTTACACTGGCCATGGCTCGCGAAACTCGCACGAAATACAGACGACTGCTCTGGCAGGGCATCGATCCCCGTCAACACTTAGCAGGAATAGCCGAAGAAAAACGCCTCCAGAATGAATGCACGCTGGAAAAAGTTGCGGAACAGTGGCTCAAAGAGAAGAAACGGACCAGCGACCTTAGCGAAGATCACGCCAAAGATGTCTGGCGCTCGCTGGAGATGCACGTCTTCCCTTCTCTGGGCAGTACGCCCGTCACCGAGATCCGCCCGAAGATGCTCAAGGAACACCTCACCCCGCTGGAAGAACAGGGCATCCTCGAAACGCTGCGCCGGGTTATCTCACGGCTCAATGAAATCTTCCGCTTCGCCATCTCCGAAGAGCTTATCGAGTTTAACCCAGCAGACAACCTGGTCGCCCGCTTCAAGAAACCGAAAAAGCAGAACATGCCCGCCCTTCCCCCCAGCGAACTGGGCAGACTAATGTTGGCACTACAAAACGCCTCTATCCGCAAGGAAACACGCTGCCTTATCGAATGGGAGCTACTGACCTGGGTTCGCCCCGGCGAAGCCGTTAGCGCCCGCTGGTGCGACATCGATATGAAAAAAGCGGAATGGCGTATCCCTGACACCTTTATGAAGATGAACCGTTCACACACGGTGCCGCTCAGCAAACAGGCGCTGCGTGTTCTTCAGATCATGGAGCCCGTCAGCCGCCATCGTCCGTGGGTCTTCCCCAGCATCCGCAAACCGCTGGAGCACATGCACCAGCAGACCGCGAACGCCGCGCTTATCCGCATGGGGTTCGGCGGTGAGCTGGTCGCCCACGGCATGCGCAGCATCGCCAGAACGGCGGGCGCAGGTCATTTTCCCCGTGAAGTTCTGGAATCTGCACTGGCACACCAGAAAGAAGACGAGATCGAAGCGGCCTACAATCGCAGCGACTATCTGGAACAAAGGCGACCGCTCATGCAGTGGTGGGGAAACTACGTTGATGCCGCCAGACGGCAGGCATTGCTCGGTGAAGAAGAACCGCTGCGGATCGTGGAAGGAGAATAATGTGACCAGTCCCATTCGTCAGAATCTGTTTGAACGGGAATGCGATATGCCGCTGCTGGAAGCGCGGCATCTCGCCCTTCTGCTTCTCGGCCTTGATGCTTCCCAACCTGCAAACGCCCTGCCGGAAGAACATCAGGAAAATTACCGTATCCTGCACGACGCCATCAGTCGCACCATCAAAGCAACGGGCATGGTCAGCGCCCCGGCGAACAAACGCATGTTCTATGCCGATGAAATGTTCGCGCTGGCCTGGCGGCTTATTGATGACGAACTCACGCCGCCAGAAATTAAGGCCCGGAGCCTGAAGGCAGTGATGAAACTGTCACGCAACAGCCGTGGCCGCAAGTGGCTGAAGACGCTCGGCGACGATGCGCTGCCGGATCTCACTGCTTCCACACAACCTTCCCTGCGTGGGATGCATAAGCGCGACAAAGCACGGGAGAATACTGCCAGGCTCTGCTGGTTACTGGTTCAGCTTCTGGTTGATGAGACTGACGGACGGTATGGCACGTCTGATAAACCGGCTTCGGATCGGATACTTCGGAAGCTGAAGGAGCTGGCGCAGGAGCGGGAATTACCGTCAGACGGGCTTGGGCGAGGGACGTTTTATGAGGTTTTGAAGATGGGAAGGGAGAAGGAAGTTTAGGTAATAACACTGCAGATCGCACGTGAACACAGTGCCACTTTCCCTATGGAATGTGAAATTAATCGGTAATACCCCTCGAAAGAATGTGAACAGACACTCTCTTGCTTAACTGTTGAAACTCTTCGAATTAAAGACAAGGTTCGCCATTTAATTATCTGACAGTTCGCCCCAGCACAACGTTAAAGTGATTTTTGATCAATCACCTACTCTGCTCTGGCAGAGCCAGAGCCGTTTTACTGACTAAAGCACAAGCTTCCAGCGAATGCACCTTTCCACACACCATAAGTCTTGTGTGATACCAGCACTGACGGTGTATGTTACATATCCTTAAAAAGTTCTCCAGACCGACTTAGAGAACCTTAGACTGTTCTGGGAACCAGTTATTAATTATATGTCTTCGACAGACTTTAGATATTTCAAATACCTGTCGTGACACTAATGCACCATCAGGATGGCGCTGGTCAGGTATGTCATTTTCTATGTCATAAAAATTATGCGTTATTTCTGGGGGAAAGAAAACGTTTTTGTCTAAAGGCACGCTTGCATAGGGATTATAATACACATGCAAACCATCAAAATGAGTTTCCTTGTAGTCCCTTGTTCGGCACATTACAATATCCGCGCCAACAACCTCATTGTTGTAGAATTGTCGCTTCGTAGTAACATAATGGTCAGGACCAAGTTTTCTCGTATGAGAACCTTCGTTCTTCATACCTTCATTGGCAATAAAAACATTCACATCAAGAGCTCGGAATCTCGTATATCGGACATATCGATCGACCCGACTCTGAACGATAGCCTTACCAAAAGTACCTGTCGTTGAAAACACGATAGCACTGATTTCTTTGTATGAGTCATTTGTAAAAATACCTAAAGGTATTTCAGTGTCTTCATTTTTTTTAATCGATAAAACCCTTCTTTGCCTACCATTTACTAAATCTCTCATCGTAGGTTCTTCAATGCCAAACAATACCCGGTTAATGATTGTATTATTCTGGGTTAAAGATAGATCTGAATCAAATGGGGCCAATGCTAACACAAAAGGCTTACCGATTACATGTTCCATTGTTGAGTATGGGAACTTCTTACCATTAATTCCGGTAAAGAGATCGCGCTTATCTTTAATTTTCCCAAGAAGTTTTAGCGTAGATTGATGCTTAAACTTAGCTTCACTGAAAATTTCACTGACTGGCGGTTTATGGGGCTTGTCAGAGACCATAGCCTCTACGTTAAATTTATAACCTAATGGCGTGCTAACACAAAAATCAGGACTGTCTTTTGTATAGTCAACCGAATACCCCAAACGAATAAACATCTCATTTAGATATAATTCCCACATAGAAGAATTAAAGGTAGTCTGAAATTCGTTAATAAATTTAGTTTGTTCACCACTGCGTTCCAGTAATCCGCGTCCCCATGATTGGATCACCGCCCTAACAGGAGCAAGTTTAGGATCTGTGTAGATTGTTTTAAAATTGTGATTTAGTTTATTTCTAGCTATTTTTGTTGAGAAGAGATCCATTATTTACCTCTATAAACACTTTGTAAAACTAAACATGTGTATTTTACTGCGCTGATTGTCGAACATATGCTTCAAATTGTAATGCGGTATTCTACATCAGAAAAACCTCTTTTATATTTTCCTCATTAAATTTATTTACACCGAAAAATAGCCGCATGAATCATGTCTGAACAGATGAACTTCTCTAATATAGCCTAAATACCTACGACTGCGCTATAAAGAGGGAACCTCAAGCACTAATAGCACAAAGAAAATATGCGAACACAAATTTGACGCGAAACTATGACTTAGATAGGATGAATCTAGGTGGTGATGGTCACCTGGCGCCTGTCTCGCAAAGCAATAGCCCATCGTTCAGAAGTATACCAAATACTTGGCCGCCATCCATTATGACGCTGCCCGGTTAGCAGGCTATCGGTATCCAAAGCGTTACTTTATTGGAGGTACAGCCATGTCTGACTATTCATACCTAAGCATTCTTAAAACGTGCGCTAAAAAGCTGGCTCGCATTCAGAAAATTAAGCTTTCCAAAGCACTCGAAATCGTTGCCCGTGACGCGAAATTCACCAGCTACCATGAGCTGTCCGAAGTCGCAAAACGTGCCCCGCTAGAACAACGGCTGGTTTTCGCTGCAATAGGCGAAGATACTCAAGAGGATGTGATTTATCGCGATGAGATTTTTTATGCCATAGACCGCGAGGTGGAAGATATGCTCTCCGGCGACATAGCGGAAACAAACGCCTATGGTTTTAGCATAGAGAATCTGGAGGCAACAAGCATAAATTACGACCCAAAGCGAGGCATTCTGGTCGTCCAAGTCATATTTGATTATCAGGGTGAACAAGATTCTGAACGCCCTTTCTCTGGTTCGTCCTTTGAAATTGTTGCGAAAATGGAGCTACTTCTTCGCGACAATGTATGGAGCCTCGTAGAAAATAGTCTGGAATTGACCTCTGTTAATTCAAATGTCGATAATGACTGGTACGATTAAGACATATAACAGTAGGAGGCATTCCAAATTTTTGGCGGAGTGCCTTTTTAGTAACTATATCCAGATGAAATCATCGAGTTATCACATGAGCATCCATCTTACGTGTACTCAAAACACTTATGGGCTTCTAAATTCAGGAAGTCCCTACTCCGCTTGCTGGCGCTTCTTTGAGCCTCGTGGCGTCCATATACACCAATTAGGCCAGACCATGCTCAAACAACTTGTCGAGAAATGCTATGTGCAAAAACCACTGGACATGTTCTCGATGACAGCAGGCAAACTAACTGGGCTTGATCAATCTGGGCCTAAACTGGCTTCCATCATATGCAGAGGGATAGAGCAGGCCAAAGATGTACAACTCGGAGAGTTACTTTTTGCCTGCGGTATCTATGGTGTGGAAGAAGAAGAAGCCTGGTTACTAGCTAAAAGATTCAGTAATCTTGAGGCCTTGTATGGTGCCAGCATAGATTCTCTGATGAGTTATAACCTTCTTAATGAGGCAGTAGCTGTCAATACGTATAACTTCTTCCGTCATCCGCTCAATGTGTCGGCTCTTAACGAGTTACAAACAGAAGGTGGATTGAAGGTGCGCCATGGATAGAATTAACACCAAGGCTGTGCCCGGCCTTTTATCTATGCAACGTAGCCGATGACAGTTAACGGTGAGACAGCAACACCTGTTGTAACATGTTTGTACTCGTGCATTGCCATCCGTAGGCCTAAACATATCTGACTCCCACAGGATGGGGATAAAATACAACATTTGCATTTTCAATTTGTTATCGAAAAATCATTAGTCCTGATGGGAAATAATATCTTCCCGGACTAATGATTTTCTATCCGGACTCCACTTTTTTATCCGGGCCTATACCTCCCCTCATCGTTCCGCGCTATAACCGCTCCGACACTCTGTTCCCGTCCCGTGAGGTGCAATCATGAAAACCAGTGCAGACAGTAACGATGCTTTTCCCGAAAGCGGCAACGTGCGTATGCGGCAGGTAGTCCAGTTTCTGGCGATGAGTGAATCGTCGGTTTACCGCCTGATTAAAAACACCGACTTTCCCCGCCCCGTCCACCTCTCTTCCCGACTGGTGGTCTTCGATGCTGCTGAAATCCGTCAGTGGCAACAGCGCCGCGCCGCCATCCGTTAATCCACGCTCAGGGATGAGCCGACTGATACCCCGTCATGAAACGCGCCCCTTTTCTCTGTAAGCAGTCTCCGGACCGCACGCTCGAAGTGGTGATCCTTGCCGGAAGCCTGGCATGGGAGACCTCACACGTGTGGCGAAAAGATCCCGACCGGGAAGATGATGTTCCCCCGATGGTACTCGGCCCGGATGAACTGGCCGATCTGAGCAATCTGACCATTATCAGGCCCGACACGCTCTACGTCCGGGTACTTCGCACCGGCGATATCAGTGAAGAAGAGCTGCTGAAAATTGCCGTAAAACTGGCGCACGCGGGCGTGCAGATGGCCCGGCTGATGACCCCTGACGGTGAGTTACTGGAGAACTGGACCGGACAGCTTGAACGCCTGCGACAGGAAAGACCTTCTGACATCCTGCCGGATCACTTCCGCCTCGATGAAGAAGCACTGTGGTTTGATAAGCTCACCGAACGGCGCGACGGTGAAAGCGATGTCCAGCCCCAGCGCATCTGTTCCCCTCTGCGCGTCACTGCCATCACCTGCGACAGCCATGACGGCAGCTATGGCCGCCTGCTGGAATGGCACACCACCACCGGGCAATTGCGGCGCTGGGCCATGCCGATGGCGATGCTCAGCGGCAACGGCGAGGAGCTGAGGCGCATTCTGCTGGAGAACGGCCTGACCTATATCTCCACCCGCCCTGCCCTGCGCAGTCTGCTGTGCGAATATATCTCGCGGTCACTCCCCGGACGCCGGGTCACCTGCGCGGAGAAAACCGGCTGGCACAACGGCGTGTACGTGCTGCCGGATGAGGTTATCGGTCCCGATGGCGACAACGTCATTCTCCAGGGCAGCCACTACCTGACTGGCGGCTTTGCACAATCCGGTACGCTGGCAGAGTGGCAGGAGCAGGTCGCCGCGCTCTGTGCAGGCAATTCACGGCTGGTCTTTGCCGTCTGCTGTGCGCTGGCCGCCCCGCTGCTGCGCCTGACAGGAACGGGCGGCGGAGGCTTTCATCTGCGCGGTGAGTCCACTGACGGTAAGACCACGGTGATGAAAGTGGCCGCTTCCGTCTGTGGCGGGACGGATTACTGGCACTCCTGGCGGGCCACCGGGAATGCGCTGGAAGGAATTGCCAGCCGCCACAACGATGCCCTGCTGCCACTTGATGAACTGCGCGAAGTGGACCCGCGTGAGGCCGGGATGATTGCCTATATGCTGGCGAACGGACAGGGCAAGGGGCGCGCCCGCACCGATGGCGAAGTGCGTAACCGCAGGCACTGGACGCTGCTGCTGTTCTCCACCGGGGAGCTGTCGCTGGCGGAACACACCGAATGCGCCGGGGAGCGCCTCTACGCCGGGATGGACGTGCGCATGGTACAAATCCCCAGCGACACCGGGCAGCATGGTTCGTTTGAGCAGTTGCACGGGTTTGCCAGCGGCCAGCAGTTCGCCGATACTCTCTGCGACCGGGTGGCCCGCTTCCACGGCACCGCCTTTCGTGCCTGGCTGGCCTTCCTCACCAGCGACCTGGACGCCAGCACCACGCTGGCGAGAGAGTTACTTCGCCGCTACCAGACCGCCCTGATGCCGGACAACGCCGGAAACCAGGTGCAGCGCATCGTGGCCCGTTTTGCCCTGCTGGCGGTGGCCGGGGAGATAGCGACACTGAACGGTATCACGGGCTGGCAGGAAGGCTCGGCGTATGGGGCGGTGCAGATCTGCCTTCACGCCTGGCTGAACGAGCGCGGCCATATTGCCAACCAGGAAGATGAAGGCGTGCTGGCGCAGATCAAGCGGTTCATTACCGCGCACCAGTACAGCCGCTTTGCCTCGTGGGATGGCCCGGACCGCCCGCTGAATATGGCAGGCTTTCGCCGGGTGGAAAAAGATCCGCTGACGGGCGAGGAACACACGCTGTTCTTCATCCTGCCTGAGGGCTGGCGGGAAATATGCCGGGGATTCAGTCCTGCCAGAGCGGCCAGATTATGCCAGGAAGCGGAATGCCTGCTGCCCGGCAGCGACGGGAAATACCAGTCGCAGGTTCGCCTGCCGGAGATCGGCAAAGCCAGAGTCTACCGCCTCACCTCCCGCATCCTCAGTATCTGAGTGCCATCTCGCGTGTCTTAAAAAAAGGTGGTACAGGGTGGGACAAGTGGTACACGCAGAGCTGGCGCGGGTTTCAGCGTCCCACTTTAGATAATTTGGTTTAAAAAAAGTGGTACAGAGTGGGACAGCCGTTGCTGAATCTGTCCCACTTTTCTGACTGGTATTTTTCAGGTGGTACAGCGCAAAGCCACGGCTGGCGCGGTTGTACCACTTGTCCCACCTGTACCACCTTAAAAACAGAAGAAATGAAAATGGCGAAAAGGGACTGCAAAAGCAAAGGCTGAAAGGAAGAGAGAATAAGGGGAACGGACTTACTCTTAAATGGATAACCTATATTTTTATATTCGTACCATTTACATGATGGAGTGCAAAGTTACCATTCAACATGATTTGGATTAGATAGCAAAATTCTCTATAGAATGTTTTCTAGATTTCAGAGGGATTTAACGATAGCTTATCTCACAAATCACAAATCGGTCAAAAAATATACAGAAAACCAAGTTTTGCCCAGAAATCCTTTTAAAATTTTTGAGTTAAAAATCATTGTGTTGTATTAATTTCAGGACGCCACATGTCAAATATCGACACCCAATATAGTGTATAAAAACACAGGAGGACTCATTGTGATTTATATAATAAAATAACCTTATACATCTTTCTGGAAACCAAGTAATGGTTAAAATTCACATTTTAGATGCCGGACATGGTGATTGCTTGTTAGTAGACTGCGATGGTGTCAAATTGTTAATTGACGCTGGCCCAAGTACATTTAGGTATAGAAAAAAAATTTCAGCCAAGTTAGCTGAACTTCTGAATGGCGAGTCTGTTGATATCGCTTTTGTAACTCACAATGATGATGACCATATCGGTGGTTTCAAATACCTAATTGAAAATAAAATAAACATCAAGAGATTTGTATTCAATAGTTTATCTAACATTAAACATGTAATAAAGAATTCAAGCAATAAAATATCGACCAAACAAGATATAAATCTTGATAGAATAGTGAAAGATGGAAGTTTTGTCTTTTCGACACTAACTTCAGATGACTCTCCTATTTTAATCAGAAATATAAAAATAACACCTATTACTCCTTCAAAAAATATCCTTTTAAAATATTTAGAACAACAAGAGCGTAAAAACACAGAAATTAAAATATCATCTTCATCTGAAAAATATAGTATTAAAGAAGCACTGCAGTTGCTAAGCAATGGAAATGATATGTTTGTAAAGGATCCATCGGCAACTAATAAAACCAGTTTATCATTTATGATTGAGTATGGGAATTTTTGTGGATTATTCCTTGGTGATGCACACGAAGAAGACATCTACTCATATATGGCTAATCATTGTGCCAATAGAAAAATATCATTTAACGTTGTTAAGTTAGCACATCATGGTAGTGAAAAAAACACGAGTTCACGGTTATTGAAGTTAATTGGTACAACAGAATATATCATATGTGCGAATAAAACCAAGCATAATCATCCAAATAATTTAACTCTTGCAAGAATTTTAATACATGAACAAGAACCTAAAATTCATATGAGTAGCAGCAATCAGGAGATAATAAATTTACTCAATCAAATAAATTTATTAGGCTTCGGCATTACTGCAACCCATTCTGAAAATGGAGTTAATACTTTAATCTATGAGTAGAAAAAATGCTGTAAAAATAAAAGTCAATGATTCGGAATCAAGTGGCTATTTTTTCAAAGCAAGCTCCAAGGATGATTCTTTTGTAATTTCATCCAAGCACGGCCTTTGTTCTAGACAGTCAGATTGTGAAGAATTTCTTGATAATGTTCAGAATTGTTGCCGTTTATGCACTCAAGATTTAAATATTGACAATATATCTTTTGAAATTGAAGGAAATAAGAAGCTAAAGCCAATAAGTTATTTCAGTCTTGAAAACAAAGATATTGTCATCACCAAAGTGGATGGGGTATCTAATTATCCTTTAAGGATAGGAAAGATAGAAAAAGAAAAGTATTATACTTATGGTTACAAGAGTAAATGTGATAAGCCTGGCAGAATTTTATTAAATGAGCCAGATTTATTAGATGGGATTTGTTATTTCAATATATGTTCCGATGCAACACCTGAGTTGATTGAGAAAAGTGAAGAATATTATGGAATTTCAGGTTCATTAGTTTTTGATTCTCCAGAAAAAGATGTTTTAACCGCACATGCAGTAATAACAACTAATGAAACCAATAATGACTTAGGTTCAGAAATATTACATGATATTGATTTCAAAGAAATTAATAACTTTTTCGGCTGTGAAGTATTCTTGGGTAAAAAACTCCAATTTCAACTAGATGATACTTTTAGTAAAAATTTTTCAAAGATTGGAGAAGTGCTTGTTAGCGACAAACTCCAAATTGAAATATTTATTTCATCTTATAAAGGTATACCATATTTTAATTTGACACCAATTGCTGATGCATTAATTCAAAGTAAGTTTTATTATGTTTTTGGAAATGTTAGTAGAAGTGATCATATAAATATAATCGCTGCATCAAACATTATACTCAACAAATCTCATTTAGAACCAGCTAATAAATTATTAACTAGCAAATTAACTGAATCGATATTATCAGCACCTCATATTTATTCCACTAGCATTGATGATAATAATTATCATCATATTCATTTTAAACAAATGACTTCTGGTGATATTGAGCTCATAATATCATGTTATGGTGGAGGAGATGATCTTCCTAAAGATATAAATGGCACTTTAACTGAGTTGTTACACAATAAAAATTCAATAATTGAGAGGTCTTTTCTTAATCAAAAATTTACAGATGCACAATGCGAAATTTTATATGAGATTTTTTTGAGCGATTAACTGATTCAATCGACAGAATTTCATTATTGCATGTAATTCCTTTGGACCATTATTTAATAAAAGATAAATCAGAAATTAAAAATGAAATTATTACCATTGTTGAGAAAGCGTGTCAAGAATTAGACAGCAACATTTTAGATTATCTTGAGCATGGAATATCTATAAATCTATTAATATTTCCAACTAATAATAAAGATGAATTATCAGGGTTAATGCAAAGGTTGATAAATAATTATGAATGATGCTATTAATTATATCTGCAATAGAATAAAAAATAGTGACGGATTTAGTTACTGTTATGAAAAACTATTGATATCTATTTCAAAGAATCTATTCAATCCAACTAGCAGCAACCCCATTACTCAGCGTGAATATCAACAATTGCTAAAATTCAGCGATTTTTTATCTAATTCCGAAAAAGAAGAAGATCGAAACCTAGCGTTAAAAATAATATCTGCAATATATGATCTTTATAAAGAAGATCATAGTTGCCAATTACTGACAAAATCCATCCTTAGCAAACTTGGACTTTTTGCCGCTGAGGAAGTATTTACTGATAGTGATATAAAACTACCATTATCCTATGAAATTTCTAGCAAATACAGAAAAATAAAAAATCGTATAAATGGTTCTGAGTACATATTCACTAATCGACAATGTGATGTGTACAGTGAGATCATGCAGAATGATTATTTTAGTTTTTCTGGCCCGACATCCCTCGGCAAATCATTCTTGATTAAACATGCTGCCGTTGATCTTATTGAAAATAATAAACTAATTATTTTCATCCTTCCAACAAAAGCTTTATTAGAAGAATATCTAATTGACTTAAAATCTATACTCAATGAAAAAGGCGTGAAAGATATAAATGTAAGTAAATCCGTATCACAAGTTGACAAAGAAAGTAAAAATATATTGGTGTTTACACAAGAAAGATATAACTCATTTTTATATGAAAAGTCTTATGATAATATGGATGTTGACTTTTTATTTATTGATGAAGCTCATAAAGTACTTGACAAAAAGAATAATAGAGCTATAACCCTATATAAAGTAATAAATAACTCCATAGAAAAATATGGTAAATTAAAAGTCATTTTTTCCTGCCCAGTAATTTCCAGTCCTGATGTGTTTTTCAAAACATTTAATATACCGAATAGCAAGAAAACAAGAAGTTTATGTATTAAAGAATCTCCGGTAAATCAAGATTTGTACTTTGCAAATTATCAAGATAATAATTTTGTCTATTTTGATTCTATTTTAAATAAAAAAATTAATTTCAATGTAAATAATGCTTATCAAAATGACTTTGAAATAATCAGAGGATTAGCACAACAATCCAAGTCAAACCTTATCTACGTATCAAGTAAAACAGAATGTATAAGGAAATGTAACGAATTTCTAGAGTATTTAATTCGGGAAAAAAAGTATCGATAACAACAGACGATGAACTTATTTCCGAGTCAAAAATAATCATGGAGTATATTCATAAAGATTTTAACTTAGCTCATGTATTAAAATATGGTATAGCATTTCACCATGGTTCACTACCTCTATTTATAAGAAAAAGAATAGAGGACTTATATTCCAAAAAGAAAATAAATTTTATCTTTTGCACATCAACTTTACTTGAAGGGGTAAACTTACCCACAAAGAATGTTTTTATTTATCCATTCCCTAAAAAGACTGTTAACGATGAAAAAAAATGCCGATTAGATTTTTGGAATCTGGCGGGGCGAGCTGGAAGATACAGAAGTGAATTGACTGGTAACATAGTATGCCTGAATACCGCTGATAATAACTGGAGCAATGCAGATGCTAAAATTAGCCTAGGTAATAATGTTATTATAGAGGATGAAATAAACTCAACATTACTACGCCATCAAAAAATATTAAATTATTTTGATGGTAAAGTTAAATCTCCAACTAATGACATTATTCAACTCAGCTCACTTATTCTATCAGAAATATTAACTTATTTAGATAAAGGTTATATAGGGCGAATTTTAAATACCTTTAATGAAAAGATTCGGTTTATGCTTATTGATTCAGGAAAAAAACATCTTGATCGTAATAGAATTATTGAAATAGATAAAGTGACCTTTTCAGAAAATCATATATTCTCAACATCCATACACGCTAAAGCCCAACTCAATGCTAAAAATAAAGAAAAATTATTGCGTTCTTATAGCAGAGAGGATGTTTTCAATTATTTGGAAACAATAAATGAAATATATGGCCTGCGTAACACCCCTGATTCATTAAACCAACTGTGCATTGTGACTTATTCGTGGCTCATGGGTAATACGCTGAATTTATTAATATCAAACGCTATTAAATATAGCAATTCAGTTAGAGATCCTATTAGCTATAGATGGGTTAAATTTGATAAAACCAATCCTGATCATATAAACGCAAAAATAATGGAGGCAATACAATGCATTGAATCTGAAGTTACTTTTAAACTTGAAACATGTATTGCTCATTTTTATCAGCTATGTCAATCAATTCACGGCGATGAAAATGCAGGCATTAATCTTTCACCTTATTTAGAATATGGAACATTAGATACTAACATCATAGAACTTCAAGAGTTTGGTTTCTCTCGTTTAGCCGCAATTGAAATTATAGCAAAGCACAAAGAGTGTGTTACATTCAAAACAAATGAGACATCATTGCAAATAAACACTCAGAAATTAAGAGCTAAGATTGAAAAGCACAGTGTAATTGATAGAGAACTATCATGGTTGAATTTATAATTCAGCCATGATAAATAATAATTTGAAAGATAAATAGGTTGTAATGATATAACCTATTTATCTTCTCGTTACATGAATTTCATAAGGATTTTTATACGGGGTATAAAATATCATTTTATATTTAACGCGGTATACTGGTAACCTAACCGAATGATTAATCATCATCTAAATTATAATCATGGTAAATAGCCAGTTGCTTGTTGATTGGTAATTTATTGATTTTTAAGGCCAACTCGATAGAGGATGCCGATAACATCTTTCTTTCTTCATCTGAAGTTCGTTCAACACCTTCAACTTGGTAGAGCAAAGCATTTAGCATCTTTTTTATAAATATACCTCGCTGTTCATCAGACAAATGTTCAGCCAAAGTCATTAGTAGACCTAATTCCCTTTTTACTCGTTCGCTATCTTGAGATTGACCTGTTTCCTCACCTAGTAACCAAGCCGGACTAACTCCAGTAGCATGAGCGATCTTCTGAAGTTGCTCAATTCCATTCGGAAGCGAATCTCCGGCAACATATCCACGGATCGTAGAGTACGGGATATCACATTTTTGTGCCAGATCACGCATGGAATCGCCTGTCATAGCGAGAAGTTTCTCTAATCTGGCACTAAATTCACTCTTAATCATCATACTCCGATTTTGTAACCATATGAATGATAAGAAAAACAGATGAACTATCGAAAATTAGATATTTATCACTTTAATTTGTCTAATTTTCGATCTAATCTATCTGTACACATTGCAGACAATCACCCTCTGCAAACCCAACTGCTGAGCATCGCATACTCAGGGCAGAATTGCCACGCATCCGCTCGTCCTGAAAACCGCTCAGTTCACAAAAACACGCCACAAGCGGGGATAACAAAGAAAGCAGTATGAGCCATAGCTGTTTATCGCCATTACCGGAGCCCCAGACGCTTACGCCTGTCATGTCTTAACCTCTGTCCGATAAGTCTGTGCGCTCCGGGCCTTTTACCCGGAGGACTCCTTATGTGGACAGTCAGCCTCGCTGAGGCGTTTATTCATGTATTCCAGGTCGCAGGCAAAATCTTCCTCGACATGATGACCGGGCTTATCCCGATGCTCATCTGCCTGCTGCTGGCCATCAACTTCCTGATGAAGCTGGTTGGTACCGTGCGGATGGAGAAAGTTGCCGCCCTGCTCGGCCGCTCGCGCATTCTCACCTACGGCGTGCTGCCGGTGCTCGGCTGGTTCTTTATGAGCAGCCCCGGCGCGCTCACTTTAGGCAAACTCCTGCCCGAAAAGAGCAAGCCCGGCTATGAGGATGCGCTCGGCACCCCCGCCCATCCCCTCACCAGCCTGTTTCCCCACGTAGTGCCATCAGAGCTGTTTGTCTGGCTCGGCGTGGCTGCCGGGGTTAAGGCGCTCGGCCTGCCCGTCACCTCGCTGGCGCTGCGCTATATCGCCGCCGCCATGCTGATTGGTTTAATCCGCGGGATTATCACCGAGTACCTGTTCCTGCGGCTCAGCAAGCGGGGGAATGCGCCATGATGATTTACTGAGCACGTATCGTCGCCATCGGGCTGTTTGTCGCCGATGGTCTCACCGACAAAATGCTTATCACCTTCGACAGCAACGGGCCGAAGGACTGTCTCGATTACTCGCTATCGCTGGAGCCGTCGTTCCGGGAAGAGAGCCTGATGATACTCCCCGGCGACCGCCTGCTGCTGGCGGGCCACGATTTTCTGGTGACTGCCGTCGGCAAAGGGGCACAGCAGGCGCTGTTTGAACTCGGCCACCTGACGCTGGTGTTCAATGGTGACCTGAATCCCTGCCATGTCGGCGCGGTTCATCTCTCCGGCCCGGTGCCGAACCTGCGCGACCTCCACGGCAATCTGGTGATTGAGGAGGGGCGGCCATGAACACGGTGCTCATTCCCCCCGGTCCCGGCGGCTATGGTAAGGGGCTTTGGCTACCCACAGGGAGCGGCAAAAAGGTACTGTCGCTGACCGGGCGCGAGATTCATCCGGTGGCGATAGAAATCGGCGCACTTACCGAATCGGAAGTGGTGAATGGCTTTGCCGATATCCCGCCGGATAACGACATCCTGTGCGTGGTGATTAACTGTGCCGGGTCCCTGCGCTGCGGCCTGTATCCGCAGAAGGGTATCCCGACCATCAACGTGCTGCCTACCTGGCGGGCCGGACCGCTGGCGCACTTTATTAGCGAAGAGAACTACGTCTCCGGTGTGACGATAGAGCAACTGGTTCTGGTGGATACCGCCGAAGCGCCGGACTGTCAGCCTGAGTCAGTTCCAGCTCCGGAGCCAGTCATTACCACCGCTCCTCCACCTCCGCGCGGTGCGGAGAAACTGGTGCGCATGGTCGAGCAGACCGGCACCGCCGTCGGCCACGTTATCGCCCTGCTGTTCGCCGCCAGCCGTGAGGCGGTGGACGTGTCGCTGCGCAACGTTATCCCGTTTATGGCCTTTGTCTCGCTGCTGATTGCCCTGGTGCAGGAGACCGCGCTCGGCAGCCTGATTGCCCACGCCCTGACGCCGCTGGCGAACTCACTGTGGGGACTGGTGCTGCTGTCGCTCATCCGCGGCATTCCGTTTCTCTCCCCGGTGCTAGGGCCGGGTGCGGCTATCTCGCAGGTGATTGGCGTGATGATTGGCACACAGATTGGCGCAGGGGCGATATCTCCGGCCTTCGCCCTGCCCGCCCTGTTTGCGATCAATGTGCAGGTCGGCTGCGACTTCGTGCCTGTTGGCCTTTCGATGCAGGAGGCAAAGCCGGAGACCATCGCAAAAGGTGTACCCGCCTTTCTGCTGTCGAGACAACTGACCGGACCGCTTGCGGTAATAGTCGGCTGGCTGTTTTCCCTGGGCTTATTCTGAGGACATAACGATGAACAAAATCAGAGCCGCCGTGGTCGGCGCAGGTATCTACGGCAAACACCATATGAATGCGTACCTCCATAACCCGGACACCGTGCTGGTCGCCATCTGCGACACCGATACAGAACGCTGCGACGACCTCGCCATGACCTGTGGCGTGATGGGTTATACCCGGCTGGATGTCCTGTTACAGGAGGAAGCCATCGACGTGGTCTCGGTGGCGACACCTGACCCGTACCACACTGAATCCATCCTCACCGCCCTGCGCCACGGCAAACATGTGCTGGCGGAGAAACCGCTCGCCACCTCAGTACGCGAGTGCGAGCTTATCGTGGAGATGGCGCAACAGCGCGGCCTGCTGGTCGGCGTCGATTTCCACAAACGCTGGGACCCGGCGGTGATGCGCATCAAAGCCGAACTGGAGAAACCGGAGACCGGGCGGATCCTGCGCGGCCATATCAGTATGGACGACGTGATTACCGTGCCGACGGACTGGCTGGACTGGGCGGGCGCAAGCTCCCCTGTGTGGTTTCTCGGCTCACACTGCTTTGACCTGGTGCGCCACCTTTCCGGTCAGGAAGTGGTGTCGGTGTATGCCGCCGGGCAGAAACGGCTGATGACCGAATGCGGCCTCGACACCTTCGACAGCGTGCAGAGCCTTCTGACGATGGCCGACGGCAGTTCGTGGGTGGTGGAAAACTCGTGGGTGCTGCCGGAGGGCTTCCCGAAGGACAACGACGGGCGCATTGATATTCTCTGTGAGGCAACGTATATCCGCAGCACCTCGCAGCATCGCGGGCTGGAAATCACCACGCCAGGCATGACGCTCACGCCCAACAGCTACTTCATCAACTACCGCAACGGTGTCGCCAGCGGTTTCGGTATCGATCCGATAAACGACTTTGTTCGCGCGGTCAGGAACCGTTCGCCGTACCCGGTGACGGCAGAGGACGGGCTGGCGGTCAGCCGGATTTGCGAGGCGGTGCACCGCAGTCTGGAGAGCGGGAAACCTGAAGATGTTTAAACAAACGGCGCAGGGTAGCTCCCTGTGCCAGTTCCATATGATTTTGCTAATTCTACTCACTGGTATATTCACTCGTTAGGCTTTGGCCCGCAGATATATTAATGTTTTCCATCCTGCCGCAACAAAACCCCACACACGATTGTATGTTTTTTAGTCATCAAGGTGAATAGAGGTATTTTATGGCTATGACCTTTTTCACCTCCCTGCCAATAGTATCATGCTAAACCTCTCATCTATGTTTATTGCGCCATAATAGTCAACAAGTATTTCAAAAAAGTCCCAAGCAAATTATAATGCTGGAGTTTCATAATGTCCCTTTAAAAACCATTTTAAGAAGAGCTATTATGTCCCTCCCTACAAATTTTAATGATATTCTTCGTCTTTTTGAAAAAGATTACGATACAGCCAAAGAAGATAATGCCTTAAGTGCACGCGGACAATTTCTGCAACTTTACCCCCTTAATCGCCTAAAAAAAATGACGCTTGATGACTATGTCATCGGCAAAGGCACGGCCTCATTTTGTGCTTGTGTTGAAGTAAAAACCAGAACATGGGCAAATATGCAAGGTGCGACGGCGCTCAAATTTGGTATTTATTATGGAAAATCAAAATCAGATCCAGCCGTCCGCTATCGTTTTACTCAGAAATTTGGCGATGATGATAGTACTAATAAAGAAGTTTTCGCTAATGTTAAAGACGCTTTACTAGACCTAATACAGTCAGGGAAAGAATTAGATTTTAGAGCGATTGACGAGAACCCCCTATCCCAAATGTTTAAGGCTAAAATATTGAGCCTTTACTTTCCAGAACACTTTATAAACATTTGCAGCAAAGATCATCTTAAAGAAATTGCTATGAAAATGGGTATAAAAGAGCAACAGTTTATTAGTAAATATCAACATTTGTTATTCAAGAAAAAACTAGAGCATAAAATCACCCGAAACTGGAGCAATCCAAAATATATGTCCTTCCTTTATGCCCAGTTCATACGTAAGGATCTTAGCAGCGCTCCTGCTGTGATAGTTAAAAAACCACAAAAAAGAAACCATCCCGAAGTCAATTTCGAAGAAATAACGGACAATCGTGATTTAATAGGCAAAAAAAGCGAAGAATATGCATTAAACTGGGAAAAAAACCGCCTAATCGGTCTCGGCTATTCAAAACTAGCTGAGGAAATAGATGATCGCCGTAATCGTCCAACTTATGGTTACGACTTTCTTTCTTTTAATGCCCCAGGTGATGAGCGATACATCGAAGTAAAATCAATTGGCCGAGATGGAAAAGAGGGAGCATTCCGTTTTTTCCTCTCAGGAAATGAACTCACCGTTTCTAATTTAAGTAACCACCGTAAAAACTATTATTTTTATCTTGTACAGTATGGGAAAGATGGAGAGCCATGCAATCTATATGTAAAACATGCTCAAGATCTTTACACTAATAGTGAAATGACCCCTTGTGCTTACGTTGTTAGGTTCGATCTGGAAGAACCTGCTTAATAGTTTCGACAACCTCCGACTCATAACTTTAAAAGTGTGAAATCAGGCGCAGAGTCACCTGAGCCTTCATCTCAGTGATACTGCAACAACACCTGCGAAATCTTCCTCGCTTCATCAGCAGGATCCGCTGCATGCGTGATCGCTGATCCCACAATCACCACATCCGGGCCTAACAGCGCATAGTCTTTCACCGTCTGGCTACTGATGCCGCCTGCTACGGCAATCCGTGCTTTCCGGCGCGCCTTCAGCATTGTTATCAAATCATCAATCGGCTTGCGCCCTGCCGCCTGCTGGTCGGTGCCTGTGTGTACCGCCAGCATATCCGCGCCCGCCTCTTCCAGGAGGCGGACCCGCGCAGGGAGATCGTCGACGCAGATCATATCCACCACCACCTGCTTTCCAGCCTCCTTCGCCGCACAGATGCATGACTGGATCGTCAGCAGGTCGGTCACACCTAACACCGTGACATAGTCTGCTCCGGCGTCGAAAAGCAGCTGCGATTCAAAATGGCCGCCATCCATAATTTTCGCATCCACCAGTACTTCCTTATGCGGGTATTTCTCTTTAATGACTTTAATCGCGTTCACGCCTTCCCGAATAAGAAAAGGTGTACCCACTTCAATAATATCAACGTCGTCAACCACCTTATCGATAAATACCAGCGCTTCAGGCAGGGTTAACTCGTCCAGGGCAAGCTGTAATTTCATGTTGGTTTCCTTGTGTCGAATGACTATTCGAGGTTGGCGTGTAGCGCAAAACCTTTGGTTAAGCGATATCCCGTCGACTGCGCCAGATTCACAATCATGGCATCGCCCAGCACCATGACCGCCTCTTCAAACAGGCTGCCGCCGGGCAGAATGCCTTTCACGTTATCGAGTCCATCCGGCAGTTTGTCGGTATAGGCCGGGATCCTGACCACTACCTCCGCCAGATTCCCCAGCGTGGACTCGGGGAAAATGGTCAGCAAGGCCACAGTGCCACCCAGTTGCTTCGCTTTCGTTGCCACATTCACCAGCGAAGCCGTTTCACCCGATGCGCTGGCCAGTAACAGCAGGTCGCCATTTTTCAGCGCAGGCGTGACCACATCGCCGACCACATGCACCTTCAGGCCGATATGCATCAGGCGCATCGCAAAAGCTTTCAGCATTAATAGCGAACGCCCTGCGCCAAAAACAAACACCGTGTTCGCTTCAGCGATGGCCTGCTCCAGACGTGCCAGCGCAGCGCCATCAATCCGCGACATCGCCTGATGCAGGTCAGTACAGGCGACACCTGCAACAGATTGCGTTTCCATCATGCGTCCTCCTGACAGAGCGGGAATAAATCATCCTCATACTGGAGCATCCCCATGATTTCCCGGACATAGTTATCGACATGCCCCAGAAAGTGAAAACGTTCCGGTGCGGCGCGATAGCGTTGATAAAGCGGCGTATCGAAGGTGATGCCAAGATGCGGGTTCCCTTTGACGGTGGCGAATTTGATGCGCGGAATATGCGGGTAGTAATGATTCTTGCGCACGCAGAGCTGCCCGTTCTCTTCCACGATGTAGCAGGCCATACCGTGATAAAACTGCACCGTGTCGTAGTGAACCGCGCAGGGTTTATAGGCCAGATTGCTGAACACCAGCGGCCCGTCGCCAATATTGATGGAGCAGTGGCCGTAATTCGGCGGCACGATAATGCTTTCCCCCTCCTTCACCACCGCCACGATAAGATCGTCCACCAGCAGATCTTTTGGCGCGACTGCAAAATCCGGCGACTTTTGCAGGATATATGCCGCAGTCCCCTTAATCACTTCATATAATTCCGGATGGGTGTTGCGCCGCGTGTCGTTATAGCCGTGATAATGACCGCTGGTTTTCTTGCGCTCCCTACCAATCGTTCCCGACATGATGATGGTGATGTCGTACTGATACTGGTCGGCAGCAAGCCGTTCCTGATCCTCCGCAAAACTGAGCCCGCGATAAACATCGTAAGCCGGTTCATCACGCTGCGCTTCGGTGAACTCCGGTAAGACCACCGCCATCTGCCCGGCGCTTTTGCGGCCAAAGCCGAGATAGTTCAGCGGGGGTTTCAGCACCATCACGCCGTCGTCATCGAGATACAGCGGTAAGCCGCTGTGGTGTAGCTGTTTCATTTTGCCTCCTGTGTATACGCGTTAGCTGCGCGGATCGCCTCTTTCAGCCGATCGGATTTCATGCCAAAGACGCTTTGAATGTTGTTCCCGACCTCGACGACACCCGCCGCACCAAGCTGTTTCAGCAGCGCTTTGTCCACCAGCGACTTATCCGTCACGTCAATGCGCAGACGCGACATGCAGGCTTCGATGCGGGTCATATTCCCCAGCCCGCCATAGGCCAGAATGATGCCGCTCACCAGGTCGTTCTGTTCGTTTTCCTGCGCCACAGTGCTTTCTTCGACTTCACACCCCGGCGTCAGCAAATTCCAGCGGCGGATGGCAAAGGTAAACAGGGCGTAGTACACCGCTCCCATCACCAGCCCGACCGGGAACACCATGTACCAGTGAGGCGCGCGCGGCAGGACGCCAAAGAACAAATAGTCGATAAGCCCGCCGGAGAAAGAGAGCCCGATGTGCACGCTGAACCACTCCATCAGCAGGAACACCAGCCCCGCCAGGACGGCGTGAATGCCATATAGCACGGGCGCAACAAACAGGAAGGAGAACTCAATCGGCTCGGTGATGCCGCAGACGATGGAGGTGATCGCGCCAGAGAGCATAATGCCCTTCACCCGCGCTTTGTTTTCCGGGCTGGCGCAGCGGTAGATCGCCACCGCAATCGCCGGAATGCAGAACATCTTGATCGGCGTCAGCCCGGCCATAAAGGTTCCGGCGGTAATCGGCACCTGATCTTTCAACTGGGCAAAGAAGATAAGCTGGTCGCCATGCACCACCTGCCCGGCTTTGTTCACGTACTCGCCAAACTGCAGCCAGAACGTCGGCCACCAGACATGGTTAAGACCAAACGGAATCAGCAGCCGCTCGACAAAACCGAACAGGAAGGCGGACACGCCCGGCCCCTGCACCGTCATAGTATTCGACAGGCCATTAATCAGATGCTGAACCGGCGGCCAGACCACCGTCATCACCAGCCCGACAAACAGCGCGGCGAAGGAGGTCACTATCGGCACAAATCGCTTGCCGGAGAAGAACTCCAGCCATGAAGGAAGCTGGATGCGGTAATAGCGTTTATACAGCCAGGCGGCGATAATCCCGATAATGATGCCGCCAAACACGCCGGTCTGGAGCGAAGGGATGCCCAGCACCATCGTGTAGTCACGTACCTGCGCCACCGACTCGGGCGTGATCCCCAGAAACTGGCCGATGGTGACGTTCATAATCAGAAAACCGGCGATCGCCGACAACCCGGCAATCCCCTGATCGTCACTCAGTCCTACCGCCACGCCGACCGCAAACAGCAGCGGCAGGTTAGCGAAAATCGCACTGCCCGCTTCAGCCATCAGCTTCAGCACGTGAACCAGCCAGTCAGCGCCGAGAAACGGCAGGCTGGCGACAATATTGGGATCCTGAAAGCTGACGCCGAAGGCCAGCAAAATACCGGCGGCAGGCAGCATGGCAATGGGGATCATTAACGATCGCCCGATGCTTTGTAACATTTGCAGAAGGTTGAATCTTTTCATCTCGATCTCCTGAGCGCGTCTTTATGACAGGGATTCGCACAACAGCAGGTTCTGCTCCGAACACCTTCAGTATCCGAACCGGAGATGATTAAAAAAACAGCAACCGACAACGAAAGTTATTTCCGGTTTTCGCTTAAAACCGGAAAATTTATGAGGACAATCACGCCGGAAACCGTGAGAAAGGGATAAAAGAGGAAATCGCGTTCGGTGGGAGGCCATCATATGAGTATCTTCGAGGCGCATTTTCGCAGGCTGCACGCCCGCTACGGCGCAGGTCAGACGCACGAATTACAGATGCAGGAGATCGCCGCCATCTTCGGCTGTTCAGTGCGTAATTGCCGGATTGCTTTGAAAAAGATGCATCAGGAAAAATGGCTCGACTGGCAGCCCCAGCGCGGGCGTGGCAAGCGCTCACGGCTCCACCTGTTAACCTCGCCGGAAAAGCTGTTCAGCCAGAACGTCAATAAGCTACTGGAGAAGCAGGATTACGGCAACGTGCTGCGGTTTATCGGCAACGACAAGTATCTGCTGGATCGCCTGAGCCTGTGGCGCTTTGGGGTACAGGATAAAAGCAGTGAAACGCGGGTGCGCATCCCCTACTATCGCAATCTGGATCCGCTTAACCCGCTCGTCCCCCTGCGGCGGACCGAACGACATCTCCTGCGACAGTGCCTCAGCGGGCTGACGCGCTATGACGCCGTTCAGGGCAGGATCATCCCCGATATCGCCCACTACTGGACCCACAACGACGACTTTACCCGCTGGGAGTTCTGGCTGAAATCCACCGCCCGCTTTGCCGATGGCAGCGAACTGAATGCCAGCGCCGTTCAGCGCTGCCTGCTCGCCGCCAGCCAGAGCCCGCAGTTCGCGCCGCTTTTCAGCCCAATCAAAACCATCACCGCTGACGCCCCCTGGCATCTGGTGATTGAAACGTACCATCCGGTCAGACGGCTCGACTGCCTGCTCGCCACTCAGCCGACGATGCTGTTCGATTACCAGCACGGACACATCCGCTGTACCGGCGCTTTCCACCTGCAGGAACACAGTGACAACTTTATGGTTTTGCGGCGCAATCAACACTGGCACCAGGCGAGGCCCGGACTGGATGAGATCACCATTTTCACCTGGGCTCCGGAGCATATCAGCATGAGCTTTATTCCCCTGCTGCGGGGCGAAGAGGCGCAGGATGACCGCCCGCTCAACGAGCGTAGTCTGGAGCAGGGCTGCTGTTTTGTGCTGCTCGACGGTGAAGGTGCCTTTGCGGATGAGGCCGGAAGACGGTTTATCAATTACCTGCTGCAACCTGTCGAACTCCTCAGCCAGACGCAGCTTCCTGACGAATACGCACGCATCCTCTCCGTTGCTCAGGGCATGCTGCCGCAGTGGAATCACCGCCCGGTGGATTTCGGCGGGATCACCGCGCCGTTTAACCTGCGTCAGCCGGTTATCATCAGCACCTTTCAGCAGCCGGAACTGGTGGAGCTTGCCGGAGCGATTCGCATCCTGCTTGAACGCTGGCATATTCGCGCCGAGATACGGATCGACGCATTTGACAGCTTCAACAGCCAGCCGCGCCCTCCTGCGGATATCTGGCTCAGCAACTTTATGCTCGATACCCTTTCGGTTCCGGCTTTTCTGGAATGGCTGGCTTCCACCACGCTGTTTACGCGACTGCCTGAAACCCAGCGACAAAACCTGAACGCCCTGCTGCCGACCATTCTGAACAGCGATAATGAACAGGCGTTCGCAACCATTGCCGCCTTTTTCCATGAGATGACCCACCAGCGATATGTCATTCCTTTGCTACATCACTGGATGGAATTTGCGACCGAGAAGTCATTTACCTGGCGCGATTTAAATACGCTGGGATGGCCGGATTTTAGCCAACTTTGGCTCGAATAATGCTACGCCCGCAAAAGCTCGCTAAAGGGCCTTTAAAGGCCTTTAAGGGTAAGGGAGGGAAGTGCGGGATTTGGGGCGGGGAACGGTAGACAAATTCAGTCCTCACGACGGAGACTGTTCAAATGTCTCTGTACTGACGCCCCAATATGGCTTTACCACCGTCTCCGATTGTTGAACACGTCAATGTCATCGAAGATATCTGCACGATCCAGATCCTGGGTTTTGTAGGCCCGTTTTCTGATGCACTGCTTTTTCAGCGAACTGAAGCAAGGCCATAGAAGTAAAACAGTACCGCTGGCAACTGGGCATTTTCTCGCTTTAGCGGAGACCAACAGTATGCTTAGATTCAGTTTATGCCGTCAGCCGATAGTGCGACTGCACCAGACCCGAAGGGAAGCTGCGGCTGGATAATAGCGTCAAATCGATATCATGGGGTAATACTCCGAATAGCGGTTTTCCCGAACCGAGCAGAACAGGAACAGTTGTGATAACGATATCGGCAACCAGACCTTCGCGCAGGAACGACTGTATTAACTGCCCGCCATCGATATAAACCCGGTGCACGTTCTTCTCCATAAGGTCAGCAAGAGCCTCCCTTGGCGTGCGGCATGAAAACTGTACTTTACCCTTCAGCGCCTTGGGCACGGGGGTATCGGTTAGCTGCCGGGAAAGCACCAGCACGGGCCGATCATAAGGCCATTCGTCAAAAGTCAGCACCTTCTCATAGGTGCCTCGTCCCATAATGATCCAATCTTTGTCCGCGATGAATGCGGCATAGCCATGATCTTCTGTCGGGTCATCGCGCTTTAACAGCCAGTCGATATCGCCATCCTGTCGGGCGATATAACCATCAAGACTGACCGCGATGAAAACATGTGTGGTGACCATCAAGTGCTCCGTTTTCAGGTTGCATATATCTCGTTGAGTTTAGCAATGTTCGCTCCAGGCACGAAGCGAGCAAGTTACCTAAGTTGAAGGTCCGCAGGGAGCGAGGAGCAGAAGTTCGAAGCACATCATGAAGTAAGTTTTAAAATGGGAGATAACTTGCTTTTACATATTTTCCAATGCAATATCATACCCTTTTAAAAATAAATCAGATATATGAGGTGAAAATGTCTAGTCTTAATTTATTCGATGATGTCGTACCTTTAGAAAAACAGCATCCAATATATATAATGATGAAAAAGGAACGCTATGAACCGGAGAGAGAAGTAATTAACCAATGGGCAAAAGGATTTCTAGACAGGGATAATAAGTTTACAAAAGAATTTCAAACAAGTTTTGAACCTTGCCTATGGGAGTTATATCTTTTTGCTTATCTTAAAGAATTGGGTTTAAGGAACGACTTTTCATACGATGCACCTGACTTCATCGTCAATGAACCTGGGTTTTGCATTGAGGCAACCATAGCCCTTCCGGCACAAGGAGCCCCTGGAGCGCATGGTTTCAGTACGGAAGATATGCCAAGAGATTTTAATAAGTTTAATTCTGAGGCATCTATTCGACTTAGCAATAGTTTTATATCAAAGGTAAAAAAATTAAGATCGAGATATTCTCAACTTCCTCAATGTAAAGAAAAACCTTTTGTTATCGCCATAGCTTCCTTCGACCGACCTTTTGCGCACTTTGCCGCAGCCAGACCCATACTTGCAACATTATATGGTTTATATCATGATGAAGAAGCAACCATTGAATCAGGATCAAAGAGCATAATTTCTTATAACGTTGAGGCTGCGGTAAAAAAAGAAAATGTTAATATAGCCATGGGGTTATTTTGCACGCCTGATTATTCGGATGTAAGTGCTGTGATTTATAGTAGTTTAGCTACTTGGGGAAAAGTAAGAGCTTTGGCGGACAATCCTTCAGCTCTAACAATTTATACAACCTTTACCCCAAGAGAAAATTCATTATATCCTAAAGTTCATCAAGCCAAAAAAAATGATTATATAGAGCATCTGGCAGATGGATTGTATATTTTACATAACCCATTTGCCAAGTATCCGTTGCCTAAAGAGACGCTAAGCCACCCTAGAGTAGCACAAGGTTATGTTGAATCTGATGGATACGTCAATTTTGTAGCGCCAGAGGATTTTCTTTTATTGCGTTTTTTACAATCATTCAATCTTAAAGATTAGTAAATATGGTCATATTTATTTACTTTACATAGATAAAGTCTAAAGATGGCACTTCCTTTAAACTCAACTACCTATGATTTAGAGTGGTTGTCCGGCCTGCTTCCGTAACCGTTAGTTCGACTGACGAGATTCCTGTTTCCCTCTAAAAGACTTGGTTGATTAAAACAGGTCACCGAATAGCCATTTAGTCCACTTTGACCACGAAGCGACCGAACTAACTGAGCAGAAGGTCCGTTATGAGCGAGGAACGGAAGTTCACAGTTGATCTCACACCCAAATAGTCGCATTACTAACATTGCTGCGTGTTAATCAACAGGCAGCAGGTCACTCTTATTTTCTTGATAGGCTTTGTATAGTATGAATAAACCTTACAAAGTTATGAAGAAGCTCGTGATTTTCCTCTGATATACCATCTGGGTCAAAGTGCATCACGTCGTTACGAATTATTCTGACCTTGTCGAGCTCTTTAGTAAATATTTTCTTATCTATTTGAAGTTCGGTTTTTTTCCACAATTCTGGATTTTCAAAAAGTCGTATATATTCCCCAAAGGTTAAATCTGCGACCGACTCTATAACCCGTTCGCTGTCAAATGGATTAACGATGCTAACAAGCTCATCTTTCGTAAATTTTCCATCTATCAGCTTACGAATATGATTTTCGATTTCAGATAGTAAAAGAAAAGGTTCTGACAACTGTCTGAACTGAGAACTAAGATCGGTAGTAGTTATAATCCCACTAATTCTTTGATCAGAAGATCGCACTAATACGTAAGCATACTCAATAATTCTAGGTAGTGCAGAAAAAATAGAGTCACTGGCGTTTATTTCCCTGTGTGGCTTCATATAATCACGCACAACCGCAGATTCTGATTGGGTCAACGCTAGTATTGGAGCAATGCTTTCCCAACTAATAACACCTTTAACATCTCGCTCGCTGGTCATAACGGGTAGTTGAGAGTAGTCATGCCGCAACATCAATGTGATGGCTTCTGTTAATGTAGCGTCAGGTTTCACGGTCACTAGTTTAACATCCGATGCTTCGAGTCGACTAACACGGAAGGCTGGCTCGGAAACTGCACCGGAAATTAGTTCATCATGCGGCTGAAATACTGTTTCAGGTGTAGCCAATTCGGCGTTACTTGATTCGGTTTCTTCATGTAAACATTCACCTGCTTCATGGGGCGTTGCGTCATTCCCCGGAGGTGCATAGATAGTAATTTTTGCATCCAGCGGCACACTATCAAAATCAGGTTCGGTTTTAACTCCTAAGCTTTCTAATGCTTTGCGAATTTTGTACGCAACCATGTAGCCTCGACGCTCTGCGCCAAACCAGCTTATGAATTCTCGCACTGATACTGGGTTTGAGGACATACCGTCTTTTAGTTCACGAAGGATTTCGTTAAGTCTTTCTCGATTTTCTACTGCCATAAAATTTTCTCCATGTAGGTTGTCGGCTACTGTTAGGTTTCAATCTTGATTCAGGCTTCTCACGCTTTTTTTAAAATCTGGACAACGAGGCTGCACTGACTTTTTCAGCTCACCTCAGATTGCACCATCCCATACACATAGCTCAGATTCCTAATGTTCAGTATAAGGAGGCCAGAATACGAATTGCCCTTACCGCTAGTGCCAGCGCGTTGAGTTTAGTAGATGCCTTATTCATTTAGAATTTGATAAAAATACAAGACTCGGACAACAAGCTGCAATATTAATCGTTATTTTTCCACTCGAGGCCCACCGTCCGTTTCTGGCACAGGGCTGCTGTTGCAGCCCTGAAAACCTTAGACTTCAATCGATTCAAAGATCTCTAATGCATCATCTACTTCAATACCCAGATAACGGACTGTGCTTTCCAGTTTCTTATGGCCCAACAGAAGTTGGATCACCCGAAGATTCTTAGTTTTCTTGTAGATAAAGTAGGGTTTTGTTCTTCTCATGGAACGTGTGCTGTAAAGCGAATCTTCGAGACCAAGCTTTCCTGCCCACCCATGAAAGATTCGGTTGTATTGTAGGGTTGATATGTGCTGATTAGTTCCGATACGAGACCGGAACAAGAAGTCTTTATTGTGCAAATAATCAAGCTTTATCAATGCAGCAATAGCTTCTCTTGTTCCTTTGGTTATCTCAAATTGCACAGGGCTACCGGTTTTCTGTTGCAACACCGTTGCTCTGCTTGAAACCAAGCGACCATATGCCACATCAGATACTTTGAGTTTGACCAGATCACAGCCTCGAAGCTTACTGTCCAGGGCCATATTGAACAGAGCTAAATCGCGCGTTTTGCCTTCCAGTTCAAGCCGGATTCGGGTCCCCCAGATATGAGATATCTGAAGTGGTCTTTTTTGGCCGATGATACGGTCTTTGTTCCACGGTGACGTGTTCATACTCAAATCTCCTGCAATGTGGGAGATTTGAGTATGGTTGTCCCTTATGAGCGCAGGCTGTGTGAAAACACTCACCAAATACTAAAATGTATGAGGTTATGCAAAATCTGGAATCAATCAGCTGATTATCAGAGTCGAATTTTACGTAGGGAAGATATTTTCAGCTCTGTTTTAGGCCATTTCTGCACTCAAAAACGTTTTCACACAGCCGCGGTCAGATCGCAATCTTGCACCACAATCTGGTACGAGTCAGGCAAGCATTTGGGGTGAAAGCCTGTCCTGAGTGAGAATCTAACCAAGCATTGTGTTATGTTTAACAACTGGAGTAGACTACAAAATCAATTAATTAAGGATCTTGAGATGACTATAGCCGCAGCTTGGGTAAGAACTTTAAGAAATTGCAAAGAATTGATTGTAGTATCAGATAGTAGATTAAATGGTGGTATGAAAATGGATTGTGGGCAGAAGATAATAACTCTGCCTCGTTCAGATGCTTTCATATGTTTCGCAGGTGATACTAGTTGGGCATATCCTTTGATGCATCAAGTGGCATCAGCAATTGATATATATGATCGTTGCTCCTCACGAGCCCAAGATATTAAAGAACTCAAAACCCATATTCTTAAAATTTTTGAACGACTGAGAGAGCAAATTCACGATGCCATAGGTGACATGGATATACCCGATGCAAAATTCATATTCGGGGGATATTCATGGATAAGAAAAAAATTCATGATTTGGCACATCACCTACCAAAAGAGTACCAACTCTTTTCGTGCGGATCCTGCACGTGAAATATATGGATCACCTGTTGTATTTACTGGTGATGAAGAACATGTAATTGTAGCTAATGCTATGCTTCGTGAAAAATTAAAATCAAGAGGGAAGCTGGATAATTTAGAAAAAGGCATGAAAAATACTGTTAAATTTGAATGAGAACCATTTGAAGTTATTCGAGACATGTTTTACAAAGTTAATGAAAGTTCTTATGAATTTAAAAACTCATCAATTGGAGGCGCGCCCCAAATCCTAAAAATCTATGAACATTTATCAAGTCAAAAACTTGGTGTTCTGTGGAAGAACAGGATGGATAGTGAACCGAACATATATTTATCTGGCCGGAGGCTTACTAATTATGGTCCGCGAGATATGTGGATACTAGACCCTGAAAAACTGATAACGTACAATCCATTGAAAAGTAATCCTGATAAGGAGGTAATTAATCAATTCATTTAATCCTTCGGGCATTTAATTATACTTTATTAAAGATACAATTATTATATTTGCATTTTTAATTTTTATGACAGTTGTAAACAAAACTGTTAAGCATTGTGAAGAGAACGGGGCAATGAAAAAAAGCCGAGCTGTATTTCGTAGCCCCATCCCCTGACCAATATTTTGAAATCAGGATATTTCGATAGCTAAAACTCGTACAGGTACGTCTTTGGTGTTTTGTACTGAGCGACTAAGAGCAAATTCGGCAACAGAAATTTTTTGAATATCCTCGAAGCTTGTCAGTGTTATTATTACCCCTTGCTCAAAAACCAGTTATTTCTCGTGTCCTGTATCTATATCTTCACTGTTAAAGAAAAAACTTTTGAATGTGGTTCACTAACCCGAAGTACAAATAGTTCAATTGCATTATTACGATATGCCCTATCATGCCACTGTGGAACTCCCATCGCGATATTGGGACATAATGTTGTTGACAATGGCCGAGTGGTTTCAAACATAGCGCCGTATTTATATTCAGCGGGCCACTTTCCGCCATGAAATAGATATTGACCTGGCATCATCGGCCTACCACTTAAGCGAATTGCTTCTGATACTGCCTTTAGATCACAGCAATAAGTATCTCCTTGATATTCTGCAATCGGCTTAGGTGTAGTTTCTGGCATGTAAGACAACCACGAAGGGTGTTGCTTTATAGCGTCTTCGATACCGGTATCGCCTTCGGTTGTTAGTGTGTATTAGATAAGCATGTTTTTCCGCCCGGAAATTTAAAGAGAGTGAATTATTCGACAGAAACGCTCACTTCTGGAAACGAACGACAAGCATATAACGTCCACCAAAGCCTCAACCAACACGCAAAACCCAGCCCCCAACAATCAACTTAAAAATCAATCGGATATTAAAATCCCTTCCATATCAACTTCATCACCACTCTTTTTGCGCCTTCCCCTTCGCGCAAAAAATCAAAATCCTCAACAAACCCAATCACCTACCCCACCAATTACAAGGACGCCAGCCAATCATGATTGGACGGTGCAAGGACAACACCAACAAAAACAGGAAGTTAGCAGTCTCAGCAAGACACCGACCAGACGGTGAGGAGACATAAAAGGATACGCAAAGGAGCCGCGGCTCCTGGTGATATGAAAGCCCACAGATGTGGGCTTTTTCGTTGATGGTCAGAACGACCAGTTCACACCAGCCACCGCGTTCCACGGGGATTCCACACCGGCACCATGGCTATACCCCACCCCGAGATGTCCGCTTAACGTACTGCTGAATGAGGCTTTAATACCTGCCTGGTATATTCCACGTCTGCCCGACAAATCATTGACGAAATTACCGTCATTATTCACCTTCACCCGGTTATCATCGACAAATTCTTTGCGCACAGCCGCCTTCAGCCACGGCTCAATTTCCATACCGTTCCCCAGACGCATGTTGTAACTCAGCGTTGCGCCCAGTTCACGATATATACTGCGGGTATCGACTGATTTCGATTCCATGCCATTGGATAAATGATATTCGGGGTTATCAGCGGTGAACCCCGTTAACGATGCATACGGCGTCAGGTTCCAGTTACCATCCGTAAATCGCATCCCGGTTTCAATGTGACCGCCCAGCCCGTTGCTGCGATAACTGCCGTTGGCGGCTCCACCGCTGCTCATTTTACCGGCTACGTTACTTTCAAAGCGGTTCAGCTTCACGATACCGTCCAGATAGAAACCACTTTCATGTTCCCAGCTGGCATAGCCCCCCAGAGAATAACTGCCCACACTGCCATGTCCTCCACGATCAAAACCAATATGTGAATGGGAATAACCCATAAAAGCGCCCAGCGTCGCAATCCCCTCAGGAATATCATTACGGCTATCGATCCCCACCGTCATTCCGGTCAGCGTCTGCTCAAACCCGGCACCCGCATCGGTGGTGACATTATTACGGGTGTTATACGTCGTCCCCCAGACATTATTGTTGTGTGGACTCGCTTTCATTATGTTCAACCGCTCGCGAATACTGTTTAGCTCAGCATCAAAGACCAACGGTAATGTTGCTGCCATATTGAGTACGGCTGCTGTAGAAGGCGTGATGCGATTCTCCGGGACGGGTGTCGGCGTTGGAGCGGGAGTCGGGTCTGGTTTCGGATCCGGTTTTGGGTCTGGTTTTGGATCCGGTTTCGGATTTGGGTTGGGGTCCGGGTTGGGTTTGACATCATTGGTCAGGTTCCAGTTGCTGTTGCCGTCGCTTTTCAGGACATACTCATAGGTCCCAAGATCAACGAAACCGCCGGTATTACCCAGCGTAAACGAAGCATCCCCTCCCCCTGTTTTCACCAGCGTCATCGCGTCGTCAGACTGAGGGCTGACGCCGGTATCCTGAACAAAGATTTTAAAATTGCCAGTGGCGTTGTTGTTGACGACCAGTTGATCGCCCCGGGAGTCTGCAACGTTGGTATGCAGGTAGAAATTACCGCTGCCGGAAAGTTCACTGGTGGTCAGCGTATTGTAGATACCGTTAGTTGTGGCAGGCGCTGCTGTTTGTGCTGATAAATAAACATCACCGTCGTTGAGGAGTAAACTGTTTACTCTATATTCGCAGTTGCTGGTGCCTGCACAGGAATTATTGCTGTTAAGCCAGACACTGCCCCGACTGGCAGCCGTCAGGTCGGCAAGCGTCGTATCGACGCCATTTCCGATAGTTAATGTCGCGCTATCGGTAATCCGGACCACCCCTTCAAGTTTAACTGGCGTAACATTATCCCGTGGCGTCATTAACGACAGGCTTCCTGTCGCGCCACTGACCGATGCATCCGCCAGCGTACCTGCGTAGACGATTGCCGTCCCGCCAGCGATCAGTAGATCTTCTGCCCGGGCCAGAGCCTGAAACTCATCTTTTGACCGACCGAGGGTATATTGCCCACCGGAATTAACCTTTGTGGCGAAGTCCTGACCCAGGTTTTGCATTGCCCCACCGTTGCCAACCGTGGAATCGCGAGCTTCGGTACCTGCTAATACCAATAAATTACCGCCATTTTCCAGCAGCACATTGGTCGCTAAATTTCCGGCAATGGAAAAGGTGCCGTACTGGTGAGTACCGCTGATTTCAATACCGTTAGCCGTGCTCGTCTGGAGAGCGGCACCGCTGTTCTGGATGATATCTGTCGCTTTGCCATTATCGTTGACTGTCAGCGTACCGCCTTCATTAATCGTTGTTTTTACTGCCTCACCGTTAGCCGAAACTGTTTGTATTCCGCCGTCGTTAATCGTTGTCTCATTCGCCACCCCCTCGACGATTTGTTCGCCGCCGGTGAGCGTCGTGCCTGTCGCAGTGGCTTTTGTTTTGACGATCTCCCGCCCGCCCGCATTGACCTGTGTTTTGGCGGAAGTGGTGTCTGACTCCACGGTTAACACGCCGCCATTTGCCAGCAGGATATTGTTCGCCGCATCCTGCTCAATGCTGAACGCGACGCCATCAGCGCGTGTCCCTGTGACCCGCGTCGCTCTGGTGGTTGCAACCAACGCGCCCTGGCTACTTTGCTGTATCCCCGTTGCGCTGCCTTTCTCCCGCACATCGAGAGTGCCGCCTTCATTAAGCACCGAGTTTTCAGCCAGACCGCCCTCATTAACTACCTGTGAACCGCCATTAATAATGGAACCTTCCGCTGTCCCGTTTACCATAATTTGTTGTAGGCCTGAGACGATATCGGTATTGATCGCCTTACCATAATTCTGAACGGTTTGCGTACCGCCATTGATGTGCGTTTTGTCTGTTGACCCACCATCAACAATTTGTTCACCACTTTCGATATTTGCCTCAGTGGCTAAACCATATACCGTTTGCTTGCCACCTTTGATATTTGCTTTTTCAGAAGTGGCACTGGCATATATTGTTTGGGTACCAGCACTATTAAGTACAGTACCAACATCTTTTCCATAAACATCCATTTTGCCGTTGGCATTAATAATCGTGTCAACTGCCCGGGAACCAGTGACGACTGTTAATGAGCCAGCGTTTTCCAGCACTACATTTTTAGCTTCTGAATTCCTGATGTAGAAAGCATCACCATAACTGTTGGTTCCTTCGATAAGTGTTCCGGAGGTCGTGGAAGCAATTAATGCGCCGCCGGATTGTTGCTCAACATGCTTAGCCTCACCACCGTCCTGAACCTCCAGAACGCCACCATTATTAAGTCTGGTGCTATCTGTTTTAGCCTCCTTCTGGACAATCAGCTTACCGCCAGCATCAATGGTAGTATTTTTCGCCGAGGTTTTAGCCATTACCGTCAGTTCGCCGGTATTTTCCAGCACAACATAATTAGCCTCTCCTCCGGTAATAGTGAAGTGAGAGAGCTTGTTGTATCCTTCGATATCAGTCCCTGCGCCCGTGTTGGCAACTAAAGCACTGCCCGTCTCCTGGTTAACCCCATGTGCAATACCGCCGGTATAGACAATCAGCGAGCCTCCGGCGCTAATATTGCTGCCAGTTGCCGTACCATCTTTCTCAACAACCTGCCGGCTCCCAGAGGATATATTTGTCGTGTCAGCTTTCCCGCCGCTCTTGATATTTTGCGTTCCACTGTTGATATTGGTGCCCGTGGCAATACCATGATTATTAATATTCTGTGTGCCACCATTAATTATGGTATTTGTCGCGTTTCCGGCAACATCCATAACGCCGCCATTATCTATTCGGGTCGCATCAGCTTTAGCATTCGTTAAAACTGACATTGTTCCTTTATCTTTAATAATCGTCTTATTTGCCGAACCATATGCGTTTATGTCTAAATGACCACCGTTTTCCAGCAACACATTCTCTGCCACGTTATTGTGGATGGAGAATGCCCCTTCACTATTCGTACCGCTCACCGTCAAATCGTAAGTCGTTACTTTTAAAGCGGCTCCATCGTGCTGAGTAATATTAGTTGCCGTACCACCTCTAACATCAAGCACGCCGCCGGAATAAACTTCAATAACATCCGAGGAGCTCGTGTTATCAACAATTTGCGTACCACCAGAATAGATCTGCGTATTTTTTGCCGTTGACTTACTATTCAGAGACTGAGTTCCGCCTTCAATCGTCGTGTCCAGCGCACGGCTCTCATATACTCTTTGCTCACCGCCATTTTTAATGGCGGTTGTTTCTACTGTGCTCTGTTCAACATACTGTCGCCCACCATTTATGGTTGTGTTCGTCGCCAGACTTCCTTGCGTGATGTCCTGATAACCAGACTTATTTATCGTCGTACCGTCAACATGCCCCTGAGTTGATACTGACTGGCCTCCACCATCAATGATTGTTCCATTTGCAGTCCCCCCCTCTATGCGTGAAGTACCGCCCTTAATTGTCGTGTCATTGCTGGTACCACCTTTATAAACATATTGATTGCCACTTTCGATTATCGTGCCAGTAGAAATTCCTCCGTACTCAATTGACTGTCTGCCTCCATTAATGGTTGTATTATTAGCTTGCCCGTTAATATCGGCATGGATTGATACTAGTTGCTCGCCACCAGTTTCAATAATACTACTATTAGATATCCCACCATAGACCTCCTGCCGGCCATGGTTGATAATATGTGTGTTATTTGTTGTACCTCGTTCATCTACTCGTTGGTTGCCATCTACAGTCTCATCGTTTACCACACCAATAACATTAGTAGTGAAGGCCGCCATCCCGGGCTGGGCATATATTAAGGCAGATATCAATAAGGAAAGTACTGAGCGGCGAAAATAATAGGGACTGGTCCTGTTCATAAATTTCATCCTCTGAAAAGTGAATACTGAGTAGCGTTTAAGCGACCTTAGCTTTGCTGCAACATCAGCCCACAGGCACCAGACCAGGGGATTCATCCTGAAGAGACAGCGCAAGTGTATTGTGTTCACCGCTCATCAAAGACATCATGATGAAATGATGATATTCCGCATAAGAATGAGGCATTTTTTTAAGACATTGTGCTGAAGGATGATTGGATAAAAAAGTCAATCTTTTCAGGAAATACGGCGTATTCTTTTCTTTCGACATTGAAGCCATCGGAAAAATAAAATGATTTACATAATCGTTTCTGATGAATATCTTCTGCTCACATAAAAATCACACAATAACATTGAGATTGCAGATTGTTTTACTTTTACAGCTTTCGTCCCCTCATTGTTGGGCAAATATTGGTAGAGTCAGAGCACGAAAGTTAATACCACGTTCGCACAGCTCCTCCAACAGCACGGCAAGATGCCGCATACTGCGCCCCAGTAGGTTCAGTTTGCAGACAACCAGTGTGTCACCTACCGATAATGTCCTGAGCCGTTTGTTCAGTCCGGCCCTGCTGCCACGGTTTTACGTTGAAGTGGTAACCCTGAGCACGCAGTTCATCAGTCAGGCATGGTGCACCATAACGCTGTTGTTGCTGGGTAAGATCAAAAAACTTTCAGGCAGCTAAGGAAAGTTGAATCAGACATTAGATGAAATATTTCAACCAATTACAGCACCAATTTAAACTCAGTAAATCACAGCGCAGATCAAGGGGTTACGTGAAAGCGTAGCCCCTTTTTCTTTGGTAGTAGCAGCAAAATGGTTGTAGTGTAAAAAATAATCCCGTTTAATCAATCAATAATACATATTGTTTCAATCTACGTTATTATCTCTTTGTAAAACCTGCAGTTTATTTATCATTGAAAACTGCTTTTAGAACTTTATACAAGGGGACGATTCTCAATGGGACTATCCTCAGGGGAATTTTCCTCAGAGGAACTATCATCAAAGTCATCATCCATAGATGAAATACCATCGAATGGTGCCACGCCCGTGATTAGTTTTATTTTATTATTACGATCAGTCAAGACTCCATTTAAACCATTTTCGCTGACGGATTTTAATAATTTATCATAACTCTTATTGTCATCAGGCACATTAAAAATACACGGAGTATCAACATCAAACAATGACGTTCCCCAGTTCACATATTGAATATCATAGTTACTGAAGTTCTGTCCAGAAAAGAAGCATCCCTTAAAATCCAATCCACGTAAATTATATAAACTACCCTCTTCTTTTGGGAGAGCAATTTTAATTCTGGCTATCTCCCAGACAAAATTGCCATTTTTGTATTTGAATACCGTTTCAAGCTCTCCTCCAGACAACTTGACTTCTGGAAATAATTTGAAATTAAACCCTACATTATTATGTGTCAACGTAGATGAACAAAAGATGGAAAAAGCTTGCAGTGCTGAATTATAGCTATCGATTTTATCTTGAGGCTGCGCTCTTGGTAAAAACTTATAGCAACACTCATAAAAATTAAGTAGAAACTCTGATGACCTTCCATTTTTATCAAATAATACCCGCTGAAAATGCTGCACAAACTTATTCGTTTTTTCTTGAATATCTATGGTGTGTTCCTTTGACTCTAACAAAGATGAATCCTGTTGAAGTGCATTGCTCATCTGGTTGAGGAACAACTGCATTTCTTTCAACTTATCTCCATAGTGACCTTTAACTTGCTGAGAATTTTTAGTTACAGTTGAAACCTTATCTGTGTGGTTTTCATATAAATTATGTGATTCCATACAGTCATTTGGCGGCGTTTCTGAAATAACACTACGCGTTCTACCTGGCTGAAGTGAAGCAACATGAAAATCACTTTTTCTTATATTGCCGAATAGGGTCTGTTCATTTCTCTTAGCGCATTCAATAAACTGATCAACATTATTTTTATTAGATGACAGGTTAATTTCAGAAACCGCATTTTCTTTGTTCTCCAGCTTTAGTTTAACGAGAAGGTCTTCCCACACCGTTTTTTTTAAAAATACTACGTCAGGCTCACCATCAGCAACTAACTCTTGATTATTATCAAAGTGTACGTTGTATACTTTTAATTTATTTTCATTAGCATCATATTTAATACGTTTTAATTGTTCTCCGGCTCCCATAATGACAAAAGCATTGCCTTCATGATATTTACATTCAGACATCATTTTTTGTAAAATTTCAAGAGCACCGTTATACGTCCCTGAGGCAGCTTCTTTACAAATTAATTTTATAATACTATAAGCTAGTAACTCCATGGATTTAGAAGATTTTCTTTCATTACAATTTCCACTATTTATAAATGTGCTAGTGTTAATTTCGTTGCTTTTACTAACTAACATTGTCTTTTCCTCAGTTAATGTCTACATGGCTATTTTTAATGTTATTATTGTTTGTCACTATAAAAAATCGCTCATTTGAGACAATTGCTGGCATTAACAGCTTCATATGCTATACATGGTACTTTTAATTAATTTAGCACAAGAATGTTAAATTTAATAAGCAAAAGGTTATTTCACTGTATGATAAAAACCACCCGTTATAATTTATTCGTGAGAATCGTTTTTTGAGTGTTAGAAATTTATATCTAAATAGCGTTGATTAATGACCAAAGCCAGACTCCTGTAATGCTCACAAGACTCTTCTGCATTCGACGGCGGTTCTAGGGAAGGTGCGAACAAGTCCCTGATATGAGATCATGTTTGTCATCTGGAGCCATGGAACAGGGTTCATCATGAGTCATCAACTTACCTTCGCCGACAGTGAATTCAGCAGTAAGCGCCGTCAGACCAG